>Ga0206953_1051_pt1 | contig 24012 bp, 19 predicted proteins | sample Alteio_BWOrgHeat_36_FD_152977 | JGI IMG/M metagenome (GOLD analysis project Ga0206953, IMG submission 152977) | Enriched cells from forest soil in Barre Woods Harvard Forest LTER site, Petersham, Massachusetts, United States -... | ecosystem: Environmental > Terrestrial > Soil > Temperate forest >...
TTGCCAAGCTAAACGAGCCAGTGGCTAAATCTGCGCCGAGCATCGATACAACGGTGATTGATGATCTTTATAAAATGACCGAAGAGCTACGAACGACCTTGGCTTCATCACGTATCGTCGCAGATGAATTGACACAAAAAATTAGAGTGGATACTGCGCATTTTGTAAAAAGTTATGAGAATACCGTTGACAAGCTTAAGGTTATTCTGTTGCAGCATGAGGTGGTGGCCAAGAACAGCAAAAGCAAACAGGTTCTAATCGCTCAATTGTTGCAAGAGAGTGATGATATTTTTTGTGCGAAGGTTGATACATTATATCAAGATTGTATTGATTATCTGATTGAACGTATTACGCAGATTAAAGAAAAATATTGGCATTCTCTTACGGCGCAGAATTCAAAGAGATCAGATGAGCATGATCACTGGTGGGATGCTCTAGAAATAAATGAAGCCGAAATAAGAAACAATAGCGATGAATTGCGACATCAAGCGATGCGCTCGATTTATGAATTGTCTGCTCTTTGTAAGCAGGATATTAGTCAGTATCAGTTATCGGTGGGTGAGCAATTTAAGCGTGTTTCATTAAGGAATCAGAATCAGCAGGATGTCCTCTATCGAGCTATAAATAATATCATTGATTGTGCGGCAACGTTGAGTGACGCCTTTATCAAAAAAGCTTATATCTCAGATGAAAAGTCTTACAAACAATTAACTGAAGTGGTAGAAATGCGCCTTGCGCAACACCGTGCTCTGTTTGATTCTTTGTGCGATGAGTGTGCTATTAATTGTGGCCAGATAGATGAATGTATTAACACTGAGTGTGCTTGTGCGCAAGAATGTATCAATCGGGAGCAAAAAGAATCGCTGAGTGTTGTGCATAAGCAATTTCGTACCCTTTTATCAAGCATTAATACGCATTGTAAGCAACTTTGTTCACGGTCTCTGATGGGTGGTTGTGCTGATCAAGCGTCAGACTCTTTAGTCGTAATAAAAAATAGTTGCCAAAATGCATTTCGTGCAATTGATAGTATTAAGCCGAGTCTTGATGATAAGTGTGAGGAATTGGCACATCAAATAGACAAAACTGGTGCGCAAATTGTAGCGGCTACTATTGTTGCAAAAAATAGTCTGGCACTCGCGTTAGATGAATTTGCGATAGGCGGACAAGCTGCTATAAAAAGATCGACAGCTCAGCTGGGTCAGAATTTAGGTGTAGCTTATTGTTCATCAACGGCTTTGGTGGTGGAGTTGGCTTCTCAATTAATTAATCAGCTTCAAGATGCCTTTTTGTCTGCAGGTCGACAGTGCACAACTATTAATGCTCGTTTGCAGCAACAAATAGCGGCAAGTACTACTGCGCTTGAGGATGATATTACTCAAGCAAATACGATAAAAAATCGGATATTGTGCGCTGCGCAAATATGGTGCCAAGAACTTTCTGCACGAATTACTACGCAAGGGGCTATGCAGCAAGAGGCACTTATCGAAAAACAATGTTTTTTTGCTAATCTGCAGGCAAAATTATGCGAAAAGATTTTTGCGGTACAGGCACAGATTCTGAATGATATTGCGCGATTAAATAATGCACTTGCTCAATCTACTCAAGCAACCATTTCATCTATCAAACAAACTGAGGCTATGCTGAACGAGTCTTTAGGGGCAGCTACGTTCGACGTTATTGAAGTTATGGATGCTATTTCAAACCTATTAAAAGAGGAAGATCATAAATTAGTGCAGAATTTACTGTTAGCACTCATAGCATTAGTCTTAAAATTACTTACCGAATAGCCAAAAAAGTTCTTCAAAAGGATAACGGTGTACAAGAGAATATTAATAGCGCTAGTTATATTGGTTAAGGCACATAGTGCCCTGCCAGAGCTATTGAATGAATTGATAGACGGTAGCGAGATTACAACTTCTGTTGACACCATTATTTTTGAAAGTATCTCAGATGATAATGCGCAAATCCGGTCAGTACCATTGTCGACGGAAGTAGTGGGACGGCTTTATCAAGTGAATGCGCGAGTACGCGAGGCATTATTGCTCTGTGATATAGGAGAATATGATCCGCGCAAAGGTTTGCCGTTACAAGGACCAGATCTCTCTAGAATGACGTCTTATCTAAAAGAGGTCAAAAAGGTATTAGAAGGGGTGGTTAATTATAAGGCATCTTTGGCATTCCATACTTTTGATGATCATAGTGATCTAGTTGTCAATTCTCTTTCTGAAGTATTAGAAGAATTTTTAGTAACTGTAGAGGATCGCTTGCAGCAGATTGAATCAGCTCAATTACTTAAGTCAGAGCAAGTAGAATCACAGATTAATAATCACAAGGCGCTGGGTCTGTCAAAGCTTGATAGGGATGCTGGTAATATACGCGAAATGTTGGACAAAACATTTGCCGCTTTTGATGACTCTATGCATCAAAAGATAGCAGATTGTACCGTAGCAAATAATCAAAGTCCACTTTTGATGGCGCCAAATGTGCCTACGGCAAAAACATTATCAGTTGAACAGTATATTGCTGAATGGGAGACAAAAGAGCATATATCTACTCAACAAATGGATGAATTACTGAGTAGGTATGATCAACAACGGCTGATAAATGGTTTTACGGATACTATTAAAGAAAATTTTAACATGGACCAGTCTATTGAGTTAGATGAGATAGAAGATATTGGCGAACTTGCTGGCATTGTGCATGAGCGCTTGAATAATTTCTCACGTACATTAGAGAGCGTTAATGAGAAAATGAAAAAAGATTTTGAGGCTGCTGTGGGACGAATAACACAGATCAGAACAAGCTTGTGTACTGCGTGCTCAACGGATATACAGCGTATGAAGGCTACTATAGAACAAGATGTCAATTCACTTTTTACCACATGTTCTAAAAAATTTATTAATTGTAAAGGGCAATTGGATAATTGCTGTCTAGAGCTAGAGAATGCGCTCAAGGATATTATAGATGACATGTGTATTCGGGTCGTATGCCAGAAAAAGGACTTACTCGATCGAGTTGATGTGTTTGAGAAAAATTGGTGCAACGCAAGCCAGGCATTTCTTAATAAAATTATTGAAGAGGAATCAGGCGTTATAAGGATGATAACGGTTAATAAAAATGATGTATTGGAATTTTTGGGGCAAGGAGTGACCCAATTTTATAATCTTATTGCGGGGCAATCGGCAGATGAAGCTAATGCTCTTCTTGCCAAGGTAGCAGTATTTAATGGGCAACTTGAGCAGGCAGTTGCTGCCGGTGCCACGGCGATTAGTAAACAGTTTAATGACTTTAGCGATGCAAATGCACAGTATGCAGATAGAACGGTGGATCAAATCACTCAATTGCAAGTTGATTCTGCAGATTCTTTCCAAAAAGCCATTGAGCAGCTTGGCAATGAGCTCATAGCAGAATTCAATAATTGTCTTATTCGATTGGAAACATCGTTTGATGATCAGAATGTTAATATCCAGCAGGCTATCCAAGAAAATTGTTGCTGCGCTCAAAAGTTGGCCGACGATTTGTGCCTTAAGTTACTGAGCTTGCAGAAAAATGTAACTCGATCTATTGATGAGCTTATTCGTTTGATTTTTAATGGGCAACTGAGAATTCATGATGAATTAATAATAACCGAACACAATCTTAACAATTTAATTGCTTCCTTTGTATCGGATGCTATTGCCCTTCTAGCAGCAATGGCCAGTTTTTTAAAATCGCTTATTGAACTAACAGAGGCTAATCAAGAGTCGCTTATTGAGCTAGTGGCTACCTTGGGAGAAGGATGATAGTGCCAAAAACTGATTTGGAGAGTAGATTATGTACAATTTTTCTAAGCGGCTGTGCTGGTATGCTCTCGTTATAATAAATTTTGTTCTGCACGTTGATAGTATGGGCAGTGCAAATCAGTGGCAGCCAGAATCTTTAGGCAGAACCATCCAAACTGTTAAAAAACTTGATGAAATGGTGGACATTTCGATGCAGCTAGCAGCGCATAAATCAAGAGATGATATCCCTGAGCAGACGAGTAGTCATATTGATTATATTGTTGCCGATGTACGTGCTAATATTCATTGGGTAACTGATGCTCTTAAGGATAAATCGAATAATGTGCAGCAACGAGCTGCCATTGTTGAATCTTGCTGCCAAACCATGCAAGGGGCCCTGCAGCTTGCCAAACAATTGCAAAATGATGTGATTAGAAGAAATGATGATATCAATGATTGCTTCTTACCGCGTAATAGGAGACCCGTCGATTTAACAGCTCCTTTACAGACTATACATAATCATTTTCAAGAGTTTGAGCAGATGCTTGATGAATCTATTGTATCCCTCAATACTATGCGTCAAGAACAATCAAAAAAAAGATGGGATAAAAGTAAAGAGATTATTGCGCATTTGCAAACCTATTTTATGAGCGATCAACAGACTATTGAAGAGGTCATTTCCCAGGAGCTACAGACATTAGAATCGACGCTAGGGTACAATACTAAAGAGATAGCAGGATTGATTGATGTTGTAAAAGGGGAAGTGGTAAGCGAGCTTCAAGCAGTCGCTGATACAGTACAAGACCAATTGGCTATCCGACTTAGTCAAGATGTTTGTCGTATGGAACAACAAGTTCAAAACATCGAACAAATGGCTGCCTTCCATATAACTGATTATGTTCAGAACGCAACGATGGCAATCAAAAAAAGGTTACCAAAAACTGTTGAGAGAGATTTTATCTACATATTAGATACATCAGTTAATAGTCTGCATGAAGATTTTCATGGCCAGATTGAAACGCTGGCTCAAGCAATGGTAGATGACATCGGTAGATTTTGCTCTTTGCTTTATAAAGCAAGCCAGGAAGAGGAGACTAATATTTGGCAAGAGTTTAACGAGCTTGGCCAAAAGATCTGTGGCGATTTATCCTCCATTCCATGGTATCAGTTCGATAGTGCTATTGTCAGTGATTGCCTACTCCGGTGTGCTGAAAAGTTGAATGACCTCTTGATTGAAGAATTATCCGATATTCAGCTTGCTCAGCTGGTTGCTAAAAACGAAGTACGCGAACAGTGTAATGATATTCTGATCTTGCTCGATGCAATTGCTAAAACTGAGTACGCGAATTTATCAGTAGAGCTTACCTGTAAACAAGATGATCTGTGCGCAAAAATAGTAACAGAGAGTAATGCGCTTGTTACCAGCGCAAACAACGGGGCAAGTACTCTTGAACAAAATTGTTTATTTGAAGCAAATGTGTTGGTTGAATCACTTTCGCAAGCCAAAATTATTATAGAAGCGCATATTGATGATTTTTTTCAATCAGTCCAAGCCGCTGTTGGCTGTGTAGTTAATCAATGTGCTACTGAATTAACGGCAGATATAGATAATAATGCCGTAGCAGTTCAAACAGATTTAGAAGCGCAGGCATGTCAGCTTGCAACGCAAGCAGCGGTGCTGTGCGATAAAATTTTGGCATTGCAGAAGACAGTAGTAGCTGCCCTGAGCGATCACTTGAATCGTGCGATTGATTCAGAAGAACGTATTCTCGACCAACTATATCTGACATTTCATAATCTGGATGCTCGTATTGCCGATATGCTTTTTGCATTAATTAGTGTGTTTGACGGTATAAGTGAGCTGCTTAAATGGGGTATAACTGCTTCTGAAAAAACAGGGCTCATTCTTTCTATCATTGACGAGCTGGATATGGGCGGCGGCGGTGGCGGTGGTGGCTAAGCATTAGAGCGAGGGCCCATCTAAAAGATGAGCCCTCATTAATTTAAGCATAATGGACGTGTTCTTTTACCTCGCGCAACCGTGATCCTAAGAGTTCGTTAATTTCTCGTTTGATCTGAAAACGCCGGTCATTAATTTTGTAGACGCTGCGTGCTACTTCAACAAAGTCTTGGTCAAAACATTTAATCTGTTCTTTATAACGCAATACATCTTCAATATCCCAGAGCTTTTCGTTTACTGTACGCAGCTCTTGAATTAACTCGTTCAGATGAGCCGAAGGAGTGACGGCATTTCTATAGGTCGTTTCCAGTACCTCGCGCTCAGTTCTGAGATTTTTTAGCTTCTGTTCATCTTTTATTTTGGCAAGTTTGATATCCAAAATGGTCATCTTATCAATGAGTTCGCCTATAGAAACTTCTGCCGTTGCTAATCCTGGCTGATTAGAGTTAGTTGGAACGAGCATGTGCAATTCGTCACTCATATATTTGACCACTTCTTGCCAACTGCCAATCCGATATTGGCGGAATAACTTCATAGTTGGATACCAGGGTGAATCAGTACGATTTTGCATCCAGCGCCACTGTACATTTTTTGGTAAGGCGACCCATGTTTTTTTTGCAAGGGCGCCAGCCAGGTGAGCAATGCTATTATCAGCACTAATAATAAGATCAAGATTATTTATTAAGCCGCTTAATTCTAATAGATTGTCTTCATTGATACCCATCGATTCCAAGGTATTGATGGTTGCCAGTAAGACATCTGAAGATCGTATTTGGGTATTTTCTTGTGTAGAAGGATCTTGTAGTAAATATACCGTTACCCCTTCTGTTGGCAGGCAGGATAGCAACAAATTAAGAGGAATAATATTTTCGGAGAATGCTTGCTCTGTCTTTTTTGTATCACGCCAGGCAATGCCGATTTTAAGGTTTTTATTGCTGCTTAATCGTGACTTCCACCAATGATCAAGGGTAGGTGGAATAAAAAGATATGGTACGGTGGCAGGAACTGTGTCCAACGTAGTTTTAAAAACATGCGGCAGACTCGCAATGGGTATTTGAAGATCGGCAGATGGCAGTTCTTGTGTTGCCTGAATGGTTGCTATGAGTTCAGTTATATCCGGATTTGTCTCTAGTAGTGGCATCAGCTCACTACGACATTCTAAAATGATTGATGCTACATTATGTTTTTTAAGAAGTGCTGCATATCGTATGAATTGAATAGTATCTGCAATGTTATCACTGTCGCGAATAAGTATTTTTTTGTGTGCTAAATCATTGGTGTGCAAGTAGTGTGGGGATATATTTCGCTGTTCGGTATTGTTGGCAAGACGCCATTCGTATTCGGTAAATCCTTTGTCAAATTCTCCTAAGGATAGATATGCTTGGCCTAGTGTGCGATGTGTTTCATTATGCTCTGGCCATTGCTCAAGGGTGGCGTGCAGATGCGGAATTGCCTCTTTTGTTCGCCCCAGATAAGTAAAGATATGAGCGATGCTCAAATGTGCTTCTGGATGGTGCGGTGCAATTTTGAGAAGATTATGAAAATGAGTAAGTGCTTCATCAAGACTACCGCGCCGCGCGCTCAGACAACCTGCTTCAAAAATGAGAGCGCTATTGCTTGGCTGGTAATTTATTGCGCGAATGTATGCCTGAGCAGCTTCTGCCAGCTGTCCTGTCTGCGCATAAAGCCGAGCAAGGCTTACATGGCTATCTGCATGGGTAGGATCAAGTTCAAGAATACGCTTGAGCGATATAATGCTTTTTTCAAAATTACCTTGTTTTTGCCACAATGATGCAAGAAAAAGATGGGGTTGTATGTTACGTTGGTCAAGCTCTGCTGCCTTTTCAAAAGTTGCTATTGCGGTAGCATGCTGGTTATTGATCAAACAGATAAGGCCTATATTAAAGTAAGCTTCTGCACAATCAGGTTTTTTAGTCAGGACGCGCTGAAATCCTATAAGTGCTTCTCTATATTGTTTGTTATTGAATAGTTGTAAGCTGTTTTTAAATTCTTCTTCGATCTCTACCAAATTTCCTAAAGCTTGTAGAGCCTCACTGCTGCCATATAGGTTGTTATTAGTAATATATAGTTGTGTACAGATACTGGTTATGGCAAAACTTAGTAGAATACTTCTTAAATGCTTCATATACATACTGGTGCCTCATAACTACTTTTAACCGCTGATTTAATATTTTATCACTTGCGAGCTAATTCCTAATTCAAAACACACTTTAGATGCTACGCTTTCCCAATCGAACGGTTTTGGTTGTTTAAAAATTTTCATAGTCGGGTACCATGGTGATGTCGATTGTTCAGCAAGCCACCGCCAATCTGCGCTGTACGGCAAAAGAAGCCAGACCTCTTTGCCCATAGCGCCAGCCAGATGCGCTACTGCAGAATCTATAGCTATAATTAAGTCAAGATTTGCCATAACAGCAGCAGTATCTACAAATGGGCCATTGGCTTCATCAAAAGAGTCATCAAAAACATGGATTTTAAAATCACTTGATAAGGTAAGAACGTCGCTAGCGCCATCTTTTTTCTGTAGGCTGAATAAGGAAACATTTGGTAGCTTGCTCAGTTGTGCAAGCAACTCTAAAGGCATACCACGTCGTGCCATAGGAAGGCGAGATGAATCGTTGTAAACATCTGCTTGCCAACATATACCCACTTTAAACCCGCAAGATTGGTTTTTTAAATAGGCACCCCATTTTTCCACGAGCTCTTTATTCGGTGTAATGTACGGAATTTGCCGAGGAAGGAATGATTCTGAGTAACCGAGTATCGATGGCAAACTCATATAGGTTACTCGGGCATCATAATTAGCAGGTACGGCTGCACCAGTAGGCAGTATTAGATCGTAATAGTCGCAGTTTTTGAGTATTTCATAAAGGGGGCGTTGTACGAGCCCGATAATGCATGCGCCGCGTTCTTTGAGTATTTTTGCACACGGGAAGAAATTAATGGTATCGCCCAGTCCGCCCTCAGGTAAAAGTACAATGGTTTTTCCTGCAAGATTGCCTGTTGCTAAAAGGGCTCTCAATTCAGGAGCATTTTTACCTTGACGAATCAGGTTCCATTCGTGACTTTGGAATCCTTCGCCAAATCGGCCTTTGGTGATAAGTGCAAACGAAAGGCCAAGGTGCGCGGATTCATAATCCGGATGTGCAGCAATAACTTTTTTAAAGACTTCTACCGCTTCGTTCATGCGGCCGGTGACTTTCAATATGTAGCCTATATTATGTAATGCGGTTGATCGATATGCTGGATTTGTCCTGATAAGGCTTAAATATGCTTCCAATGATTCGTGAATGTGGCCAAGATATAAGTGAACATAGCCAAGTTTAAAAAGAACATCCGGATGTGTTGGTTCTAGTAATCGTGCTTTTTGAAGATGGCACAGTGCTTGCTCAAAATTGTTTTGAGTACATGCTTGGTTACCCAATTCAAGTAATTGCGCTGCCGATTCGCAATCTGCTGCTAAATGATGACAAGTTACTAATAATGAGCATAACCATAAAGCATGTAACAGCATTCTTTTATCGTTAAATAATGATGTTTTTTTCATAGTTTTACCTACTATTTTGTACATTATTTTTCATAAACTGTTCAACAACCTTACACAATTCTTCTTTGACGGTTTCCATCACTGAGTCCCAGTCTCCTGGCGTCGTTTGTCTGAAAAGGCGCATGTTCGGATACCATGGTGTATCTGGTGTGTCCATGAGCCAGCGCCAGTCTGGAGGATTTGGTATGAATACCCATACTGGCAAGCCAAGGCCAGCGGCCAGATGGCCCATGGAAGTATCCACCGTAATAAACAGATCTAAGTTTTCAAGCACGGCAGCCGTATCCATAAAGCGACCATGTGAATCATCAAAATCTCCACTAAATACATATATTTCTGGTGATAATTGTGATTCTTGGTCAAGGCCAGTTTCTTTTTGCAATGAATATAGTTTAATGTTTGGTACCTCAAGTAGTTTTTCAAATTTCTTTGCAGGTACTGCTTTTGCTGCTACTACTGAACGTAATGCAGCGGTACGATAGTTGGCATTTCCTTGCCAACATATACCAACCTTGAATCGTTTTTCTGTTGAAAGCTTTTCTTTCCATTCGGCCACTAATGGTTGGCTCGCATATAAATAAGGAATGTCTGTAGGAACTGTTTTGATTGTTGTTCCCAGCAGATATGGCAGCGACATTAAAGGGGCTTGATAGTCAAATTTGACCGGTTGTTGGTTGAGAGCAATGACTCGATCAATGTATGGACATAATGAAAGGATAGTAACAAGCGGATTTTGTACGCTGACCACCACACGGGCACCACGTTGTTTCATTACGCGTGCATAACGAATGAACTCAAACGTATCACCCAGACCTTGTTCGGAATAAAGATATACAAGTTTACCGTTCAAATCTACGTTAGGATCAACTAGAGGTTCAGTCAACGGTCGCATAGGCGGATAACCGGGTCTTTTCCAACGCCATTCATATTCAGGCCATCCCTTTTCGAAATCACCCATCACCAGATAGGCTAATCCTCTGCTGAAACGTGCTTCAGGATATTCTGGATCTTGTTCTAGAGCAGCATTATAAAAAAGCATAGCATCATCCATGCGACCAATCTTTTTGAACGTATAAGCAGTATTATAAAGAATCGTCTTATTAGTAGGGCATTTGGTGAGTAATTGGCAGTAAAGATACAAAGATTCGTCATTATAATTTGCCATATTCAATGTATTGGCAAGATCAAACATCAGCGTGATATTGTTCGGGCGTAGCTGAAGCGCTTCTCTTAAGTACAGAGCGGCTGTTTCATGATGCTGATTTTCGCGCAATGCATCAGCAATGGACATATAGGTGTCAGGCAATGTTGGTTCAATAGCCGGAATATGGGTTACATCGGCAGCTGACACCTTTGAAAAATTAATATCATCTTCGCAGTAGATTTGGAGGCTGCCAAGTAAATCACTAGCAAATGATGCAATTTCAACATCTTCAGGATTAATGAGTGCTGCCTCTTTTAAGTAAATCAATGCTGTTTTAAAATCTTTTTTTTCTTGGTAATTGCGCGCTAATGTTAAATAAGAATCAATGAGTAGTTGCTGCTCAGGTTGCACAGCTGATTGACTAGGTATGGGTAAAGCGAGCAAAAATAAAGTAGCCAACGATACCAGTGTGACGGATAACTTTGTTGAATTGATATGCTTCATGAGACGATATCTCCTTAGAGCGTAAACAAGATGATTACGTGTGTAATGTTTGTTTGTAGCGATCCAATTCTTCTCTTATTTTTTGTTTGACGAGCTCATTGATAGGCGGACTCGTTTTGGTAGCAGGTTTTGGCGTTACCGATGGTTCAGGTACTCGCGTTGGTTGCTCAGGCGTTTGAACTGCTGCAGCAGTAGGTTGAGATGGCGCTGCTGCTTGTGTGGGTGTAGATGCAAGCAGTGCAGCCGGCACTCGTATTGGTTGTTCGGTTTGAGCAGGCGCTACTGCAGCCGCTGGTTGTGTGGGAGCTGCTGGTGCAGATGGCAGGGCAGGGGTTGTCAACAAAAACTCAAGAATATGGGCAATATTATTTTCAACGGTCGCTGGCCGGCCAGTGTTTTTATCTAATACTGGTGCCGGTGTTGGTGTTGGGGCACGCTGAGTAACAATTTTTCTCAGTTCTTGGGCTACCGTTTCTAACAGACCATCCCAATCACCTCGTTTTTGCTGTTTAAAAAGGCGCATGCCAGGATACCATGGCGAATCATCTCGTCCGATAATCCAACGCCAATCAGCAGGATCTGGCAACAAGAGCCAGGTGTTTACATTAAGAGCGCCAGCCAGATGAGCAACTGATGTATCAATTGTCAATACCAAATCAAGATTTTTCATGACTGCGGCAGTGTCCATAAAGCGTCCATTGGCTACGTCAAAGTCTGCGGGAAACTGATGAATTGGCGTAGATTTATCAAGAAAAGCTATCTGATCGGTGCCATCAAAGCGTTGAAGACTGTACAGAGAAACATTGCCTAATTTGGTAAGTTCAGCAAGCTTTTTAAGCGGTATTGCTTTTGCTTCAACGGCATGTCTGAGCGCTTGTGTTGGATATCTGCCGTTACCGTGCCAACATATGCCTATCTTGAAGTTCTTATCAGCAGATAATTTTTCTTTCCAAGTGGCCACCAATTTTGGATCAGCAAAAAGATACGGAAGTTCGTTTGGTACTGTTTCTGGTGTGGTACCCAACACATGCGGCAGACTCATCATCGCTATTTGATAATCAAAGTCTGGCAATGCTTCGTTTCTGACGACAACATGATCGATGTAAGGGCAAAGACGCAAGAGGGGAGCGAGTGCTGCCTGCGTTTCAATAATAACGTACGCGCCTTTTTGTTTAAGAACTTGTGCATAACGAATAAATTGTAATGTGTCGCCAAGCCCTTGCTCTGCGTACACGAGAATTTTTTTGCCTGAGATGTCAGCGCCATTCCAAAGTGGCTGAGTAAAACGTTTTGGTGTTTCATTGTATGCTTGCCAGCGCCATTCGTATTCTTCCCATCCTTCTTTAAAATTGCCGGTGCTCAAAAGCGCAGCAGAAAGATTAAAGTGAGCGAGCGCATAGTTGGGGGTAAGTTGCAATAACTTTTTAAACACTTGGATAGCATCCTGACAACGCCCCATCTTTTTTAACGTGAAGGCAAAGTTATGGAGCGCTGATGTCAGATCAGGTTTGAGTTCAAGAGCACGCATGTAAAACGTAATTGATTCCTCATCGCGATCAAGAATATTGAACGTATTGCCTAGCTCCATCAACGCAATTAAATTAGTAGGCTGTAGTTTGACTACATGGGCAAAATGTTTGAGCGCCAGATCAAATAATTCTTTTTCTCGTTTGATATTTCCCAGGCGTAAGTGTGTTTCAACATGATCAGGGTTTTTTTCCAACGTTTTTTCATAATAAATGGCTGCTTTGTCCTTTTCTTTTTTATCAAAATATGCCTGTGCTAAGTCGAAATATTCTTGAGCGGCAAGGCCGTTCGTTTGATCACCATCCTGAACCGGCGTAGCTGGTTGGATAGTCGATGGAAAAATAGAAAAACAGAGGGAAAAGTATGCAGCAAGCAAATAATGCTTGTCACAAGGAGAGTGCTTCATTACGTGTCCTTAGTGCTTAGCGTATTAATGATTAGTTAAGCTATCGATGACGAATTTGTTAATACTATAAAATTAAGCAGATGTAAATTCTGTTTTTTGAGGGACGCTCTGATCTAAGAAATTAATAAGCGGTTGAATGCCCGTTTTGGAGCGAGCAGAAATAGTGACATATGGTTGGTAAAGTTCGATTGCTTGGTTTAATTCTGGTGTCATTTCTATTTTGTCGCATTTGTTAAATACATGCACGATTGGTTTATCTACCACACCCAACTCGGTAAGCAGTTCGTTGACGGTACGAATGTGTTGTTGCCAAGAAGGATTTGCGATATCAATTATGTGTATTAATAAATCTGCGTAAGAAAGTTCTGCCAACGTTGATTTAAATGCTTCAACAAGTCGGGTTGGCAAGTTTTGAATAAAACCGACGGTATCAGAAAGCAATGCCCGTTTTTTACCGTTGATAAATAGCTCGCGTGTTGTTGTATCAAGCGTTGCAAACAACTTGTCTTGAGCAAGGACGTCGCTCTTAGTCAACAGGTTTAAAATGGTTGATTTGCCTGCGTTGGTGTAACCAATCAAGCATAAGAGTGGTAAGTTGCTTGATTGGCGTTGTTTGCGTTGTGTTTGGCGTGTTTGGCTTATTTTTTCAAGCTGTTTTTTCAGGCGATGAATGAGAAGATCTATGTGCCGGCGTTCGCGTTCTTTAAGTGTTTCGCCTGGCCCGCCACGTGCACCAGCAACACCAAGCTGTTGGGCCATACCGGCACCTTTGCCAGCAAGACGTGTTTTTTCATGCTGCAACATGGCAATTTCTACTTGTGCTTTGCCTTCAGCTGAAAGTGCTGCTTTTTGAAATATCTCAAGAATAAGGCGCGTTCGGTCAATAACGGCACACTCCAAATAATCAGTCAGATTACGTTCCTGCTGTGGAGAGAGTGCTTCTGAAATAATAACTTGTTCAATCTGATGTTGAGTGCAGATTTTTTTAACTTCTTCTAATTTGCCCGTGGTCAGAAAATAAGCACTATCAATAGTTCTCAGTTTAATAATAAGGGTGTGTTCTTGTGGTGAGCCGTGAGTTTTGACCAGACTGAGAAATTCCTCAAAATAGGCAGGAAAATTTTCATGATGCCGCGTTGCAGCATCAACGCCAAGGAGCAGGGTATTAGGGACGATGGTGGTTTGTGTGGCTGTTCGAGTCATAGGAAAACGCCTTTGTATGCGAAATGATTGCAAATGTCGTTACTAGGATACGCGATCTGCGGCGGAATGAAAAGTCTGGGCATTAAGGGATGGCCGGAAAGCTCCTTTACTTGAAAAAATCGCACTTTTGGGTAAGATGATAGTCTCGTTAGTTCATAACATTCCAGCGAATTGGACAGTATTAAATTACAAAAGGTATTTCTTCATGATCATACGCAAAAAAAGTCTTTTAGGATTATTCGTTTTTATCAGTGTAGTAACGGTACATGCTGACTATCAGAAGTATTCACTAGATTCTTTTTTTCAGGCACCAATCAATGAAAATAAAGACATTTCTAATATGGCCCAGGCAGTTAAAGAAAATATGACGGAACTGGCCGTAACGGTATTTCGCGATTGTGGCAAGCAATTAAGTGCTAAAAATCAAGTAAAACTCTTAAATGTTATTGTGGCAGCTATTGACTATGCTAGTGCCGAGCTCAATCTTAGGACCTATGAACGTATCAATCCTTTCTTCGCGCAAGATGATACATTGAAGGAGTTGCGGGCAAAATTGATGGAAGCGCGAGATGTTTGTGCGCAGGCGGTATTTGATGTGATTGGTACTCAAGAGCTAGAAGTATTGGAATTTTTGCAAAATTTAGATAAAAAAGATTTAGTCAATTTTCCTATCGCTCGTTTCTTTCTAGAGTGGACTTATAATAGCATGGATCTTTTAAAGGAAAAATGCCAAGCACTGATGCACGAACTTGCTCACGAAGCGGCATAATCGAACAAATAAGGATCTGTAGGTGTTTGATTTTATCTCGAAAAAGTTCTCTTCAATTGTTAACGAATTAATGCGGACCAAAAAATTGACCGCGACTCACATTGACGAATGGCTTGCCAAAGTGAGTGACGGGCTCTTAGAGGCGGATGTCTCTTTAGAGGTTGTCCAAGCTTTTACGGCTTCCATCAAGCAAGAAGCATTGGGAAAACGTATTGAGGCATCACTCAAGCCGGGTGAGCAATTGGTCAAAATAGTAAACGACCAATTGATTACATTTATGGGTGATGTGCAAAAGCCATTCCAATTCAAGCGGCCGTCGATTGTCTTGCTTATGGGGTTGCAAGGGGCAGGCAAAACGACCACTATTGCCAAACTTGCTCATTACGTGCAAAAGGAGAGCGAAAAAGTTGGTAAGCGCCCAAAGATCTTGGTAGCCTCAGTAGATTTTTATCGACCAGCGGCAATTACGCAACTTGAACAGTTGGCGCACCAGTTAAAAATTGATTTTTATCGCGCTACTGCAACGCAGGCCGTCCAAGCAAGTTGCGAAATTCGTGATTACTATAAACGTCAGTCATTTGACTATCTCTTTTTGGATACGGCCGGTCGCTTGCATGTTGATGATCTGTTGATGGACGAGTTAGCAGCCGTCAAACAAGCAATTAACCCATCAGTAAGTCTCTTGGTAATTGATGGTATGACGGGTCAAGAGGCGTTGCGGGTAGCACGGTCATTTGAAGAAAAAGTGGCTTTCGATGGAGCAATCATTACCAAAATGGATAGTGATGCTCGTGGTGGCGTCGCTTTTTCATTTTCATACGCACTGCACAAAAGGGTGTTGTTCTTGGCTGAAGGCGAAAAACCGCACGATTTGTTGCCATTTGATGCTCAACGTATGGCCAGTAGAATTCTTGGCATGGGCGATATTGCCACCTTGGCCGAGCGAGCTAACGAAAAATTAAAGCAGGCTGATGCTCACAAAGCATTAGATGGCCTTGAACAAGGGCGATTGAGTTTGCGTGATTTTTCAAAGCAATTGACTATGGTTAGCCAGTTGGGTTCTCTGGCTCAGTTAATAAAATATTTACCGGGTGCGATGACCAGTGGTGTTTCAACAGCGGCTCTCCAGCAAGGAGAGGCTGATATGAAGAAATTCCGGGCGATATTTTCCTCCATGAGCACAAAAGAGCTGGATGGTGCCTACAGGATGACAGATTACCGCAAAAAAGAGCTGGCAAAAGGGGCCGGCGTTGCAGTAGCGGACCTGGATAAGCTTTTTCAGCGCTTTGAACAAGCGCAACAGTATGCTAAGCTATTAAAAAATAACAATTTCATGAAAAATAATTTTCGCTAAATTGCATAAATTTATTGTTTTTAAACCCAAAGGGTGTTATGTATGTCAGTTAAAATTCGTCTTTCCCGTATAGGCAAAAAGCACGTCCCGTTCTTTAAGCTCGTAGCGATTGATTCACGTAAAAAGCGTGATGGCGCTTATCTTGCAAATATCGGAACGTATGATGGGCTCAATAGTAAGGTAGTGGTTTTCCACGAAGAGCTTTACAATGAGTGGATTTCCAAAGGTGCTCTGCCTTCAGACGCTGCTAAAAAAATATTCAAATTGTACAAAAAACAAGCGGTCGACAAAGTCAAAGAACCGGCTGTTCAAGTTAATCGCGAACAATAGATGTTCATCGTTGCAAAGGTTTTAAGTTCAATGACTAAACAACTTCTTGAATATATTGTCAAAGGTATAGTGGGGGACGCTGATTCTGTTGAAATTACTCAAGTGCAGAATGGTGATGCCATTGCCTTCAAAATTAAAGTAAAGCAAGAGGATCGTGGCCGATTGATAGGAAGAGAAGGTCGGACTATCAGATCGTTGCGAGCTCTTATTCAAAATGCTCAAGAATATGAGCATAAACATTGCACCGTTGAACTGGTCGACTGAGTTGATTCTAAATGTCTATTGCCATATCCATTATCACGGTATTCGAAGAGCTCTATAAGCCTTTTTTGGATACGAGCCTTATTGGTCGTGCTCAAAAAAACAGCATTATTAATGTTTCTGTCAAAAATCTGTTTTCTTGCGTAGAGCCAAAGCAGCGTATAGATGGGCCGGCATATGGACATGGGGCAGGCATGTTGATTCGACCGGATGTGGTGGAAAAGGCGATTGAAGAACGGGAAGCGATTGCGGGCAAAGCCTTTAAGATATTTTTTTCGCCGCAAGGTCAGAAGATTGATCAGCGTTTGCTTGAAGAACTTGCACCACAAATTCAGGCAGCCGGACATCTTATGTTAGTAGCGCCACGCTATGAAGGCGTCGACGCACGAGCAGAAGAGAAGTATGCCGATAAAATATTATCGGTGGGTGATTTTGTATTGATGGGCGGCGATATTCCAGCGCTTATGTTTTTGGAAGGAATATTGCGCCACATTCCTGGTGTGGTGGGCAAACAAGAGTCGGTAGAACACGATTCATTTTCAGGGCCCTTCGTAGATTACCCTTCATATACAGAGCCGCTTGAATGGCATGGCCAAAAGGTACCAGAAGTGCTTCGATCAGGAAATCATGAACACATGCGGCAGTGGCGTTTGGCGCGCGCAGCAAAAACTACCGTATTGAACCATTTTTCTTGGCTGAAAGCGCAAGTGATGAGCAAAGAAGAGCGGGCGGCAGCCTGGCAGCATGTGCCATCGCACTATGTGGCGCTGTTACACAATGATGTTTTAGTAGGAAGCCAAGGACTTGAAGGAATGACGTCAGTGACGTCTCTTGATATTCACGACATAGCGCGGTCTTCAAAAACATTCGGATTTAAGAACTTTTTTATTGTTACGTCGCTGCTAGATCAGCAAAAAGTGGTTAAAAAGCTTCTTAATTTTTGGCAGACTGATGAAGGACTTGAATATAATAAAAATAGATTTGAAGCATTAAGTGGCGTGTGTCTTTTAGATACGCTTGATCAGGCGATAGCACACATCGAGCAGCAAGAAGGAAAAGCTCCTCTTTTAATAGCCACTTCAGCGCATCAAAAAGATCATGAACGTGCAATAACATTCTTTGAACAGGAAAAAGTGTGGGCATTAGAAAGACCAGTACTGTTTTTATTAGGTACTGGCAAAGGTTTGACAGAAAAGATTATTCAGCGGAGTGATTTTTTGTTGAATCCGGTAAACGGATTTGCAGAATTTAATCACTTGTCGGTAAGATCTGCTGCAGCAGTATTATTTGATCGTTGGTTAGGACTTAATCCGCGTATGATACCGGCGAGCAAGTCTGCAAGTAAATAAAGATACATAGAGCACCCTTTAGAGCAGGAACATTTATGAAAGCGCAAAAATATACTAAAGAAACTATTTGCACCGTTGGTGTTCAGGATAAGAAGTTTCCTGAATTTTTCGTAGGAGATACTATTGTCGTATCTCAACGCATCAAAGAGGGTGATAAAGAGCGTATCCAGTTGTTTGAAGGCGACGTTATCGCTATGAAAAAACGTGGCGCAGCAACAACATTCACCGTTCGCAAAATTGGTGCTCATGGTATCGCGGTTGAAAGAATTTTCCCGTACTACTCTCCGTTGGTCAAAGCTGTTGAGCTGGTTAAATCTGGTGATGTACGACGCGCTAAACTTTATTACGTTCGTGAACGAGTTGGTAAAGCTGCCCGCTTAAAAGAGCAGGTAAAGCGCCGTGTTGAAGGTGGCGACCAGATAGTAGAAGCTACTGAAGTTCAAGAATAAAAAGAATAAATATCTTAAGAAAGCGGATGCTAGTTTAAAACTAGCATCCGCCTTCTTTTTTACCTTACTTACCCTTGCGTAATTTCCTTTACGCTGGGTATTTTAATTATTTACGGTATTACTTCGTAGGCTTCTTCTGGGTAGTCTTCATCTTCTATTATTATGTTTCCGTCATCATAATAACCTTCATCGCCAACAACGACTACGCCAGGACCATAGCCCCAACCATAGCCACCATAGCCGCCATAGCCTCCCCAACCGCGACCGCCGTGTCCGCCATGATGTCCGCCGCCATGATGACCACCGCCGTGATGTCCACCATGATGTCCACCACCATGATGACCACCGCCGCCGTGATGACCACCGCCTCCGCCATGACCGCCACCGCCTCTACCTTCAGCTGGTATAGCATAGAAGGCTACTACCGCTACGATAGTGAATAATCGTATTATATACTGTATTGTTTTCATGATGTTCTCTCTGGTAAAAAGATTAACAATATACTTCTTTTGCTTAAATTCATCCGTTAGTATTTATCGCGTGTGGCTTCATCCTGATCTTCGTAATATTGTAGGGCTTCATGCCGATCACGCCAATCTAAGTAATCTTGGTATTCCTGATAATCGGGACTATTACGCAATCTGCGCCATTCTTGATAATCAGGATCAACTGATCTGCGTGCGCCATATACCGCACCTTCTGCGGTGCCGACACCTACATCAACGGCACCGACTGCGGTATCCGCTGAGCCGTGCACTATTTCTGAAATACCAGTAGCAATATCCGCGTACGCGGCACTGCTGAGTACTAAAACGAAAGCTACTATGAGCTGATTAATTTTTTTTGAATTCATTGATCAATCCTTTTTTTTATCTATTCATCTATTTCTGCTGCTGTTTCTCTTTCATATTCATTTAAATCATCTTCTTGTGCGCGCTGTTTGCGTTTGCGGTTCTGACGATTACTCGCAGAAACAGTGCGCTTTTTTCGCGCATATTTTGCCGCTTTTCGTTTTTTATGTTCCTTGTATTCTTGATAGTCGCGATATTCACGTTCACGTTCTCGTTGCTCTTGCCAATCGCGCTCTTGGCGCCACTGATAATATTCTCGTTCGCGCGCACGCCTATTACTTTCTGCCATGCCGCCGGCAACGGCACCAACGCCGACTCCTATTGCAGCACCTCTTCTGCCACCAGCAAGACCACCTATTGCGCCGCCAAAAAGGGCGCCTTCAAATACATCAGCTTCTAGGCCAATAAAAGTCAGGCACGCAGCGAATGAGAGGGCGATATATACATAGCGAATAAAGCGAGATGACATAGTTTTCGCTCCTTTTGAGGCTAAATAGCGCTTAATTTAACATTTCTAATAGAAATAATAGCAATAAAAAGCCTGTTAAATCAACGGTTTTTGTCGATTTTGCTAATGAGGCGATTTTTAGGGGTGGTAGTGACGATCAGAGGCGTTTTATTGATTATTTATTAAAAAGGGGATGCTGAGGGCGGCTAAATTACCGGCACCTTGAAGCAAAATAAGATCATTTTCGCTGATAACAGCGTCTAGCGCGTTTTTAATGTCTTGGGGCCCATTACTCAGAGAACTATAGGATACGCCAAAAGATGGTTTAGTAGCGCGGATTGCTAAAGCGAGCTCATAACCGCTGATGTTTTCAATAGGATCTTCTGATTTGCCATAGATGTCGGTAACAATAAGATGTTTGATGGTGCTGCTGGCAAAGATGTGTATAAACTCTTGCCAGAATGCTGCGGTACGCGAATAACGATGCGGTTGAAAGATAACAATAACACCACCTTTTGCGTTGGATTGCGCTACGGGCAAGATGCTTTTTATTTCTTCATGATGATGGCCATAATCATCATATAATAATGCTCCTTTATACATGCCATGGTAGCAAAAGCGGCGTTCAACGCCGCTAAATTTAGCGAGAGCTTGTTGTATAACTGCAGTATCAATAGCCAGAGTATGTGCTATAGCAATGGCGCCTAGAGCATTGCGCACATTATGAATACCTGGCGTGTTGATAGTCATCGAACCAATTATTGCGTTGTTGATTAACAGCGTAAAAGAAGATGTGGTAGGATTAAGTTCAATATCGACTGCTCGAACTGCTGCTCGCTGGCAGGTGCCGTACCAAACTATATTTGGCCTACTGCGTGGTGCTATATCCAAAGAATAAGGATCATCTGCGCATAAAAAAATAGTGCCGTAGAATGGCACATTGCTCAGAAACTGTTCAAAAGAAGTTTTTATATCATTTAACGATGCATAGGTGTCAACGTGATCGAGATCCATGTTCGTAATCAGCGCATATTCAGGATTCATGAAAAGATGTGATCGGTCGCTCTCATCAGCTTCTACTACAAAAAATCGACTAGTGCCTTGATGAGCATTTGTATTAATACTTTTTAAATAACCGCCAACAACTATTGTCGGGTCCATATGAGCATGCAAGAGTAGCTCGCTGACTAATGCCGTAGTGGTTGTCTTTCCATGTGAACCGGTGATAGCAATACTCAAGTAATTGCGCATTAATTGAGCTAATAGAAGGCCGCGCTGTATCGTAGTAATGCCCAAGTTGCGTGCCATTGTCAGCTCAGGTTCTGCCGGATTAATATCGGATGAATATACCACTAAATCAATTGCTAACTGTGTGCAGTGTGCACTGTTATGCTCAGGAAAAATAGAGCAACCAAGTGCTGTTAATTCTAAAATACTTTTTTGATGTATATTTACATCGCATCCTGACACCTGATAACCGCGTATTTTCAATATTTTGGCAATACCACTCATACCAATACCGCCAATGCCAATAAAGTGAATGTGGAGGTTTTTTTGCATAGTGTGGCCAAAATAGTAAGGTAATGGGTTAATGCTCTATTGAACGAGCAAATTTTAGCAAAGCCGCTCATAATCGGCAACAAAAAAGGTGTCTATTTTTTAGAGAAGCTCCTGTAGGCGTTTGAGGTGGCCTTGTAAAACGGCAATTTGTTTTGAGAGCAACGCATTTTCTGTTTTTAGTTCAAAAAGAGCCTTTTCTGATACATTCGTGGCTCCAGAAACTTTGAGCTCAGCTTTAGGGGCACTCATTTCATTGCGGTTCCTATTTTTTTGTCCCCCTTTAGTCGTGCCCAGATAGTGACTCAATTCTTTTTTGGCACCCGCAATGGTAAAGCCTTTCGAGTAAAGCAGTTCTTTAATATGAGAAAATAGCTGCAAATCATCTTCATCATAGTAACGTTGTCTGCCAAGCGGCCTATTTTTATTGAACTCAAACTCTTGTTCCCAAAAACGAATAACAAATCGTTCAACATTCAACTTGGTGGCAAGTATTCCTATCCGAAATTTTTTCTTGGTCATTTTCATGAGTGGACTCTCTTTATATAAAGGTGGAACAATGATTGTGACCCATCCTAAAGTAAAAACGGAGAAAAACGCTAGATTTTGAGAGCTGTGGCTAGATAAATAGAGTTTTCTATGATAAAATTCATTTATTTTTGATTGCATATCACATTATTTTATATAGGTTTTTTTTCTATGAGATCAGATGGCATGTCGTTCCCTTTGCTGACAGTCCTTTTTGTACTGTGTTTAGTGATAATAGACCTCATTTTGCAGCACGTTATGAAAAAACAGGCAATGTTCTTGCGTATCTTGTTGCTTACCGCCGGTCTTTTCACCATTAATTATTATTTGTATCGTCCTGCTGAACCGGCTGCTACCCAACCTGCCATAGCACAAGTTGAACCACCCCGCAGTTCAGATTATTTGGCCGCTTATCTTGACGAATCATGCAAGGACGGTGTGCGAGGTGTGCAAACAGAAGTAGCTACCGCATGGGGTACCTTAAAATTTGCCTCTAAAGATGCTACGCTCAGTTCGCTCAAATTTAGTCGCATTGGTGCCAGACAGTTAGAAAATCCATTAGAAGTATTAGCACCTGCTTCACGCAGCAGCATGCCACCTTGCTTTTTAGTGGCATTAGCAGACCAAGTAGTAAGTGGCTATCAGTTGATTTCGCAAGAGGAGTCAGATAATCACATAGTACTTGTATATCAAGCACCCCTGGCCAATGGCCTAATATATAAAAAGTTTACTATTAGCAAAGTCGTGCATCGTATTGATCTTTCGCTCAAAATTTCATATGAGAACATGCCTGAGTGTGGTGTTGCCATGACTATATTCTATCCGGCTCCGCTTATCATTACGCCAGAAACAGATGTGTCCGATGGTCCAGTTGCATCATCAGAACAATTGTCTGCAATGATAATGCCGGCCGGATCTAACAATGCTGAAAAAATAGCGCGTGATTCAGTAGACACGGCCAAAGGATGGAGCAAGCCAGCGCTCTTTGCAATAGAAAATCGTTATGCTGTGCATGCGCTTATCAAGGATAAAAATCAATTTGTGCAAGATGCCTCATATCTTCTATTTGATACGCACCAGATGGCTGCTAGATTGCACAATGTGTTAAAAGATACGAACAGTTCATGGGAATTGTCTTTTTATCTGGGGCCTAAGCAGGCACATGCTATGCAGGCGGTTGACAAGCGCCTTGATGAATCAAATAATTCTTGGTGGCCGTTTGCTCTGTTGTCGCGATTACTGTTGAATATGCTCAATATGCTGTATGCCGTGGTACATAATTACGGCTTGGCGATCATTATAGTCTCATTCTGCATCAATGTGATTTTTTTACCGTTTAAAGTCGAAAGTGCTGCTGACCTTAAAATAAAAGATGAGCGTGCAAAAAAACTTGCGTATATACGGCAAAAATATAAGGACGACCCAGAGGCGTTAAATCGTGAACAGCTGGCTCTATGGAGTAAATATGGTACTGGTGGCAGTAAGCTATTAATTGGTATTATTCCTACATTTTTATTTATGATTTTTAACAGGGTACTTGCCAATGCTGTTGAGCTGCATGGTGCTTCTATGCTCTGGATTAAGGATTTAACTGCCGCAGACCCGTTGTGCATTTTGCCTCTTATTATATTTATATTTTTTATCGGTAAGACGTTGGAGCAAACGGATCGCAAACAGGTGGGAGCGCTGATTGGTGGTATTACGTTAGGATTAATAGTGAGTGCTATTATGGCATATGTATCAGCAGGAACAGCGCTGTATGTTGCAAGCAATTTGTTGTTTGAATTAATGCTGACACCATTTATTAAAATATTTAAATCTCGCCCTGTAGTAAGGACCACTGCTAGTGATTGAAGAAATACCGTCTCTGAATGCCGCTATTAGACAATTACAACAAATACCGTACCTTGCTTCAAAGAATCTATATCGAGTGGTAGACCATTTTTTACATTTGGAAAAAGAAAAAGTTGAGCAGCTCTGCCACATATTAATGCGTTTGAAAACGCATGTTACTTCCTGCCAGCGCTGTTTTTGCTTGATGGA
>Ga0206953_1054_pt1 | contig 23826 bp, 26 predicted proteins | sample Alteio_BWOrgHeat_36_FD_152977 | JGI IMG/M metagenome (GOLD analysis project Ga0206953, IMG submission 152977) | Enriched cells from forest soil in Barre Woods Harvard Forest LTER site, Petersham, Massachusetts, United States -... | ecosystem: Environmental > Terrestrial > Soil > Temperate forest >...
TTGTAAATAATTTCAGAAGTATATTTTTCTGGTTGATCGGGATCAAAATATAAAAATCACTCACTCGGAATTATTATCCCTATGTTTAACGAAGAACAGGGAGCTGGCGCATGTATAGATTCTGTCATAACAGAAATTGAAAAAATCCCAACGGTAAAATATTTTATTGCGGTAAATGATGGAAGCAAAGATAATACGCTAAATATTCTTCAAGATAAACAAAAAAAGTATAGAAAAAAACTCGTCATTGTTAACGCAAAAAAAAATGGAGGATATGGAAAAGCCTTACAGTTGGGAATCCAAGAAGCAGTCAAATTCAACCTTGAATATATTCTTTTTATGGACTCTGATTTGACCAATGATCCAAAAAGTATTGCAGATTTTGTTAAAAAAATCCCAGGAGGATATGACTGTGTAAAAGCGACTCGTTACAGCAAAGGAGGCAAATTACAAGGAATTCCAATAAAAAGAAAAATCTTTTCCGTTGCCGGAAGTTTTGTTGCACGAAATCTTTTCCGCATCGGAATTGCCGATTGCACAAACGGTTTTCGGATGGTAAAGTTAAGTAAATTAAAAAACTTACATTTTAAAGAAAATAATTTTTCAATTATTCTTGAAGAACTCTATTACTTTAAAAAAATGCATGCAACATTTTTTGAAATTCCAGCAACACTTACTACACGAAAAGAAGGCAAAACACATTTTGTCTATACTCCACGGTTGCTGTACGACTATCTAAAATATTCTCTTAAAGCATTTTTTATAAAAACATGATCAAAACATTTTACAGGAAAATACTCCTGAATCCTCGTAACGTACGCCTTACTTATGATGTAATTATTTCTCTCTTTGCTTCAGGAATTATTTTACTGGCATTTCAGCTATTCGCCATGCCATCAATGCCGCTGGTAGATATTTTTATTCTCACTTTTTTATTTATACTCGGAAATTATCTCTTTGGAATTTACGGACGCTATAAAGCATCCTCAGATGTTCTCAAAAAATCAGTACTCATATCTTCTTCAGGTATTTGTATTCTTTTCATCTACTTTATTGTTGGACAGCTATCACTAGCCGTTTTAATCGCCACTGTATTTACAGTAACGCTTTCGATACTTCCGCGATTCTTCTTCAATATATACAACATCAACGACAAACATCAAAGGTTGAATTATATTATCACTGAAAAACTTCCTATATTGGTAGTTGGAGGCGGAGGTTATATCGGAACGCATGTTGTTGAAAAATTATTAAAAGAAAATTACAAGGTGCGGGTTTTTGACAAATTTCTTTACAATAGAAGTGTTTTTACTGATTTGGAACGCAACAAGAATTTGGAAATTATCCAAGGCGATGTTACTGATATTTATTCACTAACGATGGCATTAAAAGACGTGCAGGCAGTTGTGCATCTGGCAGGAATTGTAGGCGACCCCGCTGCAAAACTAGACGAGAAACTGACCCGTCATGTAAATATTGTTTCAACAAGAATGTTAAAAGAATCAGTGAAAGCATTCCGGATTCCCAAATTTATTTTTGCTTCCAGTTGTTCTGTCTATGGGGCATCCCGAGATCTTGTTAATGAATACAGTCCCCTTAATCCTGTTTCTCTCTATGCCCAAACAAAAATAGATTCAGAGAATGAATTACTTTACGACCCGGTTGATGATTTCCACCCGACAATTCTTAGGTTTGCAACAGTTTACGGACACTCAAGAAAGCCACGTTTTGATCTTGTCGCAAATCTCTTTGTCGCACAGGCTTACAATAATGGACTCATAACTGTTCTCAATGGCAAGCAATGGCGGCCTTTTATCCACGTCAGTGATGTTGCAGAAAGTATTATAAAAGTAATCCAAGCGCCAGTTGAAAAAGTAAGCAGACAAATTTTTAATGTTGGAGATGAAAAGCAGCATTTACAGATTGGTCAGCTTGCAAAAAAAGTTGCAAAAATAGTTGGTGAAAACCGCAAAGTCAAAATTATCTCAAAAGATATTGTTGCTGATAAAAGGAATTATCGCGTTTCTTTTAAAAAAATTCATGACACTCTTGATTTTTCTGCAACGATAAGTATAGAGGAAGGCATCCGCGAAATATACAATAATTTTAAAGAAAATAATTACCAGTTACCTCTCAATGATCCATATTACAGCAATCTCGAAATGACCAAAAAAGTTAAAAAGGAATTTTACTCAAAAGATTATCGCAAAACTCACTTTACAGGTCTGTCTTCTTAGTCCTTTTTGGTTTTTTATAGAATGCTACTAAAGAGACTCCAAAAGGAATATCTGTTTTTTTTAACATTTTTGCCTCTAAAGAGAAAATAGAGGCAAGAAGCTTATTAAAAACATGGGCTTTATAAATATCATAATTAATTTTTGCATCGAAGTCTGCCAGACCGGAAAATGGTTCAAGTTTGGATAAAAGTCGAAAAATAATAATAGGAAAAGAAAGAAGTGTATTAAAGTACGATATCCGATCTTTCTCAAATCCACACGATTTAAGAAGCTTACTCAGATATTTCCGGTTATATCTTCTGAAATGTCCTTGCGCATTATCATGTTTTGAAAAAAGAAAAGGAAGAGCAGGAACAGTTAATATGAAGACTCCTCCTGGCTTTAACACTCTAAATATTTCTTTGATTGCTTTCCTCTCGTTCTCTATATGTTCTAAAACATCCATACAAGATACAATATCAAAAAAGCTATTTTTGTAAGGAAGTTTTGAGACATCACCTGTTAAGACATTTTTAATTCCTCTCATCCGGCAAAATTTTGTTGCTGTAGATGAAATATCAATCCCATATGTTGTCCCAAATTGACTGAAAAAAGTAATATTTGAACCTGTTCCACAACCAGCATCGAGAATAATATTTTTATTTTTTAGCCTTTTTGAATATAAGAGTGATTTGATAATATTTTTTCTTCCTATCCACCACCAGTGCGTTTCTTCGACTTCAAAAAATGTTGCCAAAAGCTTTTCGCTCATTCGGGAATGATTATGCTCTATATGTATATCCATTATGAAGCTCCTGAAATAAATCGATTGAGGTACTTTCTTCCTTTTAGATAGATAAGAGAAGCAATAATAAAATAAATAATGATTAGTTTTGGATGATAAATAATATAAGAAACAACGAAAATTGAATTCAGTACTGCAAGAAGTGCAATTTCCTGACCCAATTTGAATTTTTTTGCAATCATGAAAAGAGCTAGTGTAAGCATAATAATTAGAGAATATATATATCTCATGTTTGATACCACAAAATGGTAATCAGTAGACTTAAAAGAATACATAACAAACGAGGAAATAAACAGAAGAAAAGAAAGCCAAAACATTCGTGAGGTTTTGGCATCAAGAAATTTATTTTTTATATTCATAAAAAATAAAACTAAAAAAGGAATAAAAGATAATCCCCATATAAGATACTCAGACAGGAGCGCTACAAAAATAATTACCCCATGACCATTAATGAGTTCTTTCCACAAGACATAATCATTTAAATTCTCAATATGTTGATCGCCTGGAAAAAACAGGAAAGGAATTGGATATAGTGGATCACCCCGTGCAATAAGATTTCTTATATACCAACTTACGCCAACTAGAACAAAAGGAATTAAAAAACTCACAACATTAGACCAGTTAAGTAACTTAATAAGACGCATTCCATATACTATTAATAAAATAATCATATAAAAAATTCCGGTATATTTTGAACCTACTAGAAAACCAAATACTAAACCCAAAAATAAAAAGTATTTAAAAGTTTTTTTTGGATTTTCCAATAATAAAACAAGAAGAACAAACCACACCGCCATCAATATATCTATACTTTGTGTATCCATTTCCCGCAGTACAGATAACGTAGAAGTAAAAGCAGTTGCGTAAATCAAAGAAAGTTCATTTCCTAAATTAAAATGTAAACCCATTTTTCTTAAAAGAAGAAATAGTATGGTCGATCCAAAAACGCAAAACCAGGTAACAGGAATATGAAACAAGATAAAAAGAGCCAGTATTGACTCTGAAGCACCGGGAAAATTGATAAATGGATTTACTGACTTTGGTATATTGAAAACAGTTCCCGTGAGATAATCTTGAGCAATTGGCATATGATAGTCATGACTATCTCCTAATGGCGGCGGTGTTATCAATCCAGAATATATGTAAGATAGTAGTATGAAAAATGAGAGGAAAAATGAAAGTAACGCATACTGCCTAAGCATTGGATTATTATAATTGATGAGAAGAGATAACTCAATGATAGATGAAATAATTAAATTAACGAAGCTATATTTTATTTCCTAGCAATAATTCCGATATTTCCTGCGCGTAGTGAGATAGGAACGTTGAAAAATTTAGTTTTTTTCAAAATTTGTATCAACGACTTCTTTAACCCGAAAGGCAGCGGCATCATCCGCATCCAATAAGAAAGCGGATAGGTATTCTTCACCGGAAAAGTTTTCTGAACGGTAAATTTGTTCTTTGCAAACAGCATTGGTAATGTCTTTTTATTAAACAAATAAACATGCTCAATATCAAAAATCGGCGACTTTTCACCAAATAACTTTACAGACATCCCATCCGTGTCATGTACAATGAAAAGTACCTTTCCATCCTTTTTTAACATACGGAAAATTGCTGTTAAAAATTCACTTGGATCAACAATATGGTCAAGTGTATGAAAACAACAAATAATATCAAAAGAGTTGTCAGGGAATATACCCTTTTCTAAAATTTCGATTTTAATATTTTTCTGAAGCCATCTAGGTGCTTCTTGTGCAGATGCTTTCCCCGGCTCAATACCGTAAACCGATCCGATCCCTAATGCCTTTGCTTCTTCCAGAAAAAATCCGTTGCCGCAGCCAATATCAAGAAGCCGCAAATTACTCCTCTTCCTAGGAAGAATTTTTTGTAGATAGAATCCATATGTTTTTTTTAAAAAATTTGACTCGGTGCTGTAATCAAAAGTGCTTTTTTCATAAAAATTAGAAATTTTATCCAGTGGTAAAATGGGGTTTGAAAAAATTAGTCCGCAGCGATTGCATTTCACAAAACGATAATGCATACTGTCCGGCGTTCTGCGTGCTGAGAAAGTCTTGCCTGAAATTTTTTTCATATTGACTCTTGCTTTGTAGAGTTCGTGAATGCTTTCTTTTTCTTCGCAAATCGCACATTGTGTTGTTATCATAGGCATTATATAATGTCTACAAAAGTGTACTATATGCCATCCAAAAATAAAAGGCGCGTTTTTTTAACAGGAGCAGGAGGATTTATCGGCGCAAATCTCACTCGATCTCTTTTTAAAAAAAACTATGATGTGCATATTCTTAGCCATACAAACGAACTTTCCTGGCGGCTTCAAAATATTGCAAAAGAACTGAATATTCATAAAGGCAATATTACTGATTTCATATCCTTAAAACAAGCTCTACAAAAAGCAAAACCTGATTATATCATCCATCTTGCAGTGTATGGTGCGTATCATTTTCAAAATGACCTGGGGAAAATTACACAAACAAATATAATAGGAACAAAAAATCTCCTCGAAGCCTCAATTGATATACCGTATAAATGTTTCATTAATACAGGCAGTTCTTCAGAATATGGATATAAAAATACTCCAATGAAAGAAACAGATTTTTGTGATCCTGTGAGTTATTATGCAGCTACCAAGCTAGCAGCAGCACATCTGTGTAAAATATTTGCCCAAATAAATAACAAACCTATTGTTACCTTTCGTCTTTTTTCAGTCTATGGACCATATGAAGCACCGGCGCGTCTTGTTCCTGCTGTTATGAAAGCACTGATAAAGAAAGAAACAATAAAACTCTCCCCAGGCAAACAGAGGAGAGATTTTATTTATGTCCAAGATGTTTGCGACGCGTATCTACAAACCCTCAAACTTGGAAGCAAACTTAAAGGTGAAATTTTAAATATAGGAACCGTAAGAGAAAATACGAATGACGAAGTTGTTAGCACACTTTTTAAAATAACAAAACAAAAAACAATCATCGACAAAGGTTCATATCCCAAAAGACCCTGGGAAGCACTCCATTGGCGGGCAAATATGACTCATACAAAAAAACTTCTTGCATGGAAACCTTCGTATACACTTGACAAAGGGCTTCTCAGCACGTATTCTTGGTTTGAAAAAAACATCAGCTTTTATGAATAGATCAAAACACAAATTCTCCCTGAAAAACCTCACGAAAGAACAAAAAAAATTGAGAAAAAGAATTCTTGAGATAAGTCATGAGTCGCATTTTTCTCATCTCGGTTCATGTCTGAGTGCTGTAGATCTGATTGATGCGATCTATAAAATAAAAAGTCCTGATGAAAAATTTATCCTCTCAAACGGACATGCAGGAATTGCTTGGTATGCTGTTTTGGAAAAAAACGGTTTTTTTAATGCTCCAGATGAAATCAAGAAACTAAATATTCATCCAGACAGAAATCCCAAATATGATATTTATGCATCATCCGGCAGTCTCGGACAAGGACTTCCAATTGCAATAGGAATTGCCTTGTCGAATCGCACAAAAAAAGTATACTGCATGCTTTCGGATGGCGAATGCGCTGAAGGAAGCATCTGGGAAGCACTTAGAGTAATTTATGAACAAAATTTGTATAATATTAAAATTACTATCAATGCGAATGGATGGTCGGCATATGATAAAGTACAGTTAACCTATCTAGCAAAACGCATGCAGGCATTCGGATTTATTGTCCAAAAGATCAACGGCCATGACACCAAGAATATTATCGAAACTATGAAGAAAAAAATTGATAAGCCGCAGATATTTTTTGCATATACATCTGTTGAGCAATTTCCATTTCTTAATGGGCTTGAGGCACACTATTATATTATGGAACAAAAAGATTTCGAATTGGCAATGGAGGAATTACAATGAGCCAGCAAAAGATAAATAGCATGCGCCCACTTTTTGCAAGTAGTATCTATCAACATATGAAAAAAAATAAAGACATTTATGTTGTCGTCAATGATCTCGGCTACCGTATGTGGGATAATGTGAGAAAAGATTTTTCCAATAGGTTTATCAGCGTTGGGGCTGCCGAACAGACTATGATCGGCGTTGGTGTAGGCTTGGCAATCAGCGGCAAAATTCCGATTGTTTATTCGATAACAACTTTTCTTCTGTACCGTCCGTTTGAGACTATCCGGAATTATCTTCATTATGATAAAATTCCAGTCAAACTAATTGGCTCTGGAAGAGACAGAGAATATCAGAAAAATGGAATTTCGCATTGGGCCGAGGAAGATAAAAAAATAATGGCTGTTCTGAAAAATATCAAAAGCTGTTGGCCTGAAGATGTGGACGAACTGCCAAAACTTGTCGACCAAATGCTGTCCAGCAACAAACCATGGTACGTCAATCTCAAACGATAATAAAAAAACAACAGAAAAAGAAAATATCCGCAATTATTGCGTGTTATAAAGATACTCATGCAATTCCTATTATGCACGAGCGCCTCACAAAAACCTTTAAAAAAATTAACGCAAACTATGAAATTATTTTTGTGAATGACGGTAGTCCTGATGATACCGAATTAGTGCTTAATAATCTGGTAAAAAAAGACGCACACATTATAGCAATCAACCAGGCAAGAAATTTCGGATCGCAGATGGCATTCACCTGCGGTATGGATAACGCGAGCGGGGATGCGGTTGTTTTTCTGGATGGCGATCTACAAGACCCGCCTGAAATTATTGAAAAATTTTATCAAAAATGGCTTGAAGGGTATGATGTTGTGTATGGTATAAGGACAAAACGCGAAGCACCAGTTCTCATGACAATCGCGTATAAATTATTTTATCGAATATTCCATAAACTGTCCTACATCAGAATTCCTCTTGATGCAGGCGACTTTTCACTCATTGACAGAAAAGTAGTCGAAGTACTCAAACAATTTCCCGAGCGGGATAGATTTTTACGTGGACTCCGCGCTTGGGTGGGATTCAAACAAACCGGAATCCCCTATGTTAGACCTGACAGACAGTTTGGAAGATCAACCAATAATTTTTTGAAAAATTTCCGTTGGGCGACAAAAGGCATTTTTTCATTTACCTATGTACCGCTTGAGCTAATGACTATTCTTTCACTACTTGTATTTTTCATAGCCCTTTTGGGAATTATTTTCCAAATCGCCGTGAGACTTTTATTCCCGCATGCAACACCAAACGGCGTCACGACTATTCTTATTGTTGTGTTATTTTTTGGCGCGATTCAACTTCTTGGGATTAGCATACTTGGAGAATATATCGGAAAAATTTTTGAAGAAGTAAAACAACGGCCAAAATATGTTACAAAAAGTATTCTACGCAAAAATAAAACATATTAGCTTTTGCTTTTGACATATTTTTCGATATCCGAAATTGTCATCGGATCACTGACAAAAATAGTATAATCCGTCGCAGGAGTTGTATACGCAGAGCCTGTTGATTGGCACGGCACTTTTTCACCTAAAATAGATACCATTCGTACAGCCCCATCTTTATATCCCAAAAAACTATTAATCCCACTACAAGGACCATCTGCTACCGGAGGAGTAAGGGAAAAATCAGCAAATTGCAAACTACTCATACTGCTTGAGCTGACCCATCTTTCTTTTTTCAGTATATTTATATAATATGTGTCAACACTCATGGATGTATCGTTTTCAATTTCCGTAGTCCAATATTTCCCGTTGAGAATAACTTGTATGTTATTGACTGAGTAAATAAGAGTCGCCAAAGAATTATCATGGGAATCTTTAGGAACAGCCTGCCAGTCTGCGTGAGAATATAGTAATGGAACATCAAGCGAGGAGGCAGTAATAGTATCTTGGTTTGCTTCATTTGCCGTGTCTTGGGAAAAACTTTGCTGCCTCATATCTGGCTGATTTGTCAAAGGTGCTGCCGTCAATAATTCCTTATGCGACCGGAGAAAAAAGAAAAGATAGAGAATGACAACAAGAATGACAGCAAGCGTGAGAACAACCAAAACAATTATTGCAACATATGACTCTTTTTTTGCTACCTGAGGACTCTCTTCTTCTGTTGGCGGTGTAATGGTAACATCACTCGGTTCCATATATCACTACTGTAGGTTATCTTATCCATAAACGCAAGTACATATCAGACACTTTTGCCCATGTTTGTCCTTTTGCCCATTTGTATGCTTTTTCGACTATCTCCTGCTCTTTTCCAGAATGCCGTAAATAATAGTGAACTTTTTCAGCAAGTTTTGCCGGATCTTTTTCAATAATAATAAACTTTGCAAAAGGTGTCATCCGCAGATAATCTTCTTTCAGAGGATTACTATATGTCGCAAAAACCGGTTTTTTCAATGCAAGCGATTCAAGAATTGTTAAATAGGAAGATACGAAAACAATATCTGCTTTTGCAATCTCTTGTTCTACTTCTGCAACAAAACCATGTACCTCCCCTACTTTTTCTGCTTCTTTTTTTAGAGGCCCATCACCGTAAATTTCAAATAAAAAGTTACTATTTTTATCTTTTAGAAGTTGTAAAACTTGTTTGTAAAATATAAAACCTGTATCGGCATCGAGCCTTCCAACAAAAGCTATTTTTATTTTTCCGCCAGAATTTTTAACTTTTAAATCTAAAATTTTACTTTGATTTGCTCCTCCGTAACTCACAAATGTCGGTTTGGTCCCATACCACTTTTTTATATAATCACCCACACAAATATTACCTCGTGATAATAGCTCACTTATTTTGCGGACGAGTTTTGCTTTTTCTGATGGCGGATAGACTGTTTCATATCCATGAAATGTGATATAAACGCGTTTGTGAGGATATAAGAAACGAAATGGCAGATACCAGAAAAAGACGTCATGACAATGGATGATATCGACTGTGCCGATAAGTTTTCTTAATTTCCAAACTTCGTTCCAAATCCTAAATTTTTTAAACCAGTCATCTTTTCCTACCGATATTCGGTAAACATGAATACCATTGATAATTTCATGTTTTTTAAGACCGTTCTGATACTTTTCCGTCACAACAGTGACTTTGTGTCCTTTCTCAACGAGCACTCCAGAAACTTCCATCACATGCTTCTCCACACCACCGATGTGAGGATAAAACAGACGGGAATAAAAAAGTATCTTCATGGCTTTTCTAAAACAATAATAAGATCCGATTCACCAAATAATTTCATTGATAGCCAATCAATTCCTAAAACTATATCAACAATAAAGTATTTAATAAATCTTATTGATTTTCCAGCAACAGGATTTAAATACAAAAAATTTCTTATAACTCCTTCTGTCTTTTTTGTTTCGATAATTTTAAAGCCTGCCTTTTTACTTTTTTTCACCAATTCTTCCATCGTATATCTTCTCAAATGTCCAACTCGTATATCAAAATTTTTAGCATATCCAAGTCTATGTAAAGGAGCGTTCTTTGATGGAGTAGTAATTAATGCCTTTCCCTGTGGCTTTAATAATTTATATACCTTATTCAGAGCCAGCATATCATCCTCTAGATGCTCAATGACTTCAGAACATATAACCCTATCAAATTTTTCCTTCGGTGCTTGTAAAGGAAAATTCATTACTTTAAATTCTATATTTTTTAAATCTAGCAATTGTGCACTCTTTCTTGCGCTTTCAATGGCCTTTCCTGATATATCAATCCCCACAACTCTATTTCCCTTACTTGTATAATAAATCGCTAGTGAACCAGAACCACAACCGATATCTAATATCTTTTCATTTTTATTAATATATTTATCGAATGTTTTAAGAATTATTTTGTAGGTAAAATTCGATTTTTCAATAATCTTAGGAGAAGGTGAAGTGCTTTTGTGAAACTCTTCGTAGTCTGCTTTTTGAGCTTTTTTCATAATAATTAAGCTCAATTATACAGCAATAATGATAGGTATGTAAGAGATTATGTTTTTTTTCTTTTATTTAAGCCTCCTTTTCGTCCTGCAGCAACCGCTTCTTCATGTGTATATGTATGAGCTTTGCCTTTTTTATGTGCAGCTTTTCCACCTCTACTTGCAATTAAGCGTTGTTTACTTTTATCCATAGAAGCAAAACCTCGTTTACTTTTACTCATGATATTAATATACATGAGTTAAAGATTTTATACAAATTAATATTGAGAATATCCCGCGATTTGAAATATATTATAACTTTACCTTAGGTGGATAGCAGGATAGCTCGTATAGTTGATAAGATTTTTATAAACATTTGAATTTAACCTTCTTTATCTTTTGATTTTTCATCTTTTATTTTATATTCCTGATTAATAGCTTCTGCTTTTTTATCGATAACCTCTTCTTTTTTGCTCGACTCTGTCGGAATATCCTTTTGTTCTGATTGTTCTGACGGTAGTGTAAAGGGCAACTGTTTTTGTTCCAACGGCAATTTATAAATTTCTTCAAGCTTTAAATTCGTCCTTTTTATTTCTTCAAGAATCTTTTGTATTTCAGGTGCTGGAGTTGGATTATCAGGTACACGAATGGGAGTGATATCCAAAGAAATGCCAATTGTTATCCAATGAAAAATCATATTGATACTGATTCCGATTTTGTTTCTTATTTCATTTGCTCTATGCTTATCAACTCTTTTAAGAAAATTTTGAGGCAAATCATCCAAAACTTCCTGCTTGATCTTTTCAGTTTCTTTCAACAAGAGTTTTTTCATCTCTTTTTTTGTTTCATCACTGAGATCACCGTCATTATCATTGTCTTCCATTTTTTTACGAAATCTTGCTATTTTCTCTCAAATTTGTGCAATGTTTAATAAAAGTGTTGTTAGATGTTCTGCAACTTCTGCTGGTTGTAGTGAAAAGAATTCAAGTGTTCCATTACTCAGCCGAGTGATTTTGACTTTTTCATATTCTGCGCCAAACACTTCAGCAAAGGCTGATAGCAGCATATCGAAATATTTCAATCTTTCAAGGACTATGTCGTAATCATTTTGATCATCAGGTAATATCAAACCTACTTCAAAAGTATCTGGCCGATAAGGTGTAATTCCCATAGCTTCTAAAGTACCACCAAGGTTTGCTGATCTTTGTAAAAATGCATTTCTTGCATTAGCCAAATCGTCAATTTTGGCAAGCATTTGATAAGTTCTACTGTTACTTATTTCACTCATTCTTGAAATAAGACCTTTGCCAAAATACTGATCACCGTTCAATTTTTTGAGAATTAACGCTTCACTTGTAGAAAATGTATAAACAATACTTGTATTCTGTATATTACTAATTAGCAATTTAATTTGTTCTTCAGCGTTTTGGAATGATTGAGGTTGTGTGGTTGCCTGTGTAATTTTTGTACGTATTTCATTGAGTACAATTATAACACCAAGAGTCGCATCGTCACTTTGAAGATCAATAAGGATGCGTAATAATTTTGAACCATCCATAGATGGGCATATTTTGCTGCTATAGCTTGAAAAAATCAATGAGATTTACTTAAATTAGCCTTTGAATGAGAGCATGGGCATGGGATTCTTATCTCACAAGATGTATATCAAATCTTACTTAATGACTTTATCTCTTTGAAGAACTCGCTTTAATCAAAAGGGTATTTAGTAGGAATCTCTTATTGCCTGACGGAGTCTTTTTCTTTTTCTTCGTAGGTTTTCCCCTGCGCCTCCATCTACCGCGCCAATAGCCAAAGAGCCGTACAATGCAAAATCACTAACTACCGCTATAATCTCGTCCTGTTCAAATTGTTTGGCATCAGGTGTATTTGCAAGTCCTCTTACTGCTCGTATTTCTTTTCTCAACTCATCTCTGTCCGCTGTGAATACGTCGCCGCTTTGTGCCGGATCTGTTGACGCTCCGGCAATATCACCTTCAACAGTTGTAATAGGTCTGGTAATGACAGTTCCAGCACCTTTTAAATCATTACCAGCATCCCTTAAAGATTTCAAAGCTTTCTCTGTTTGTGGTGTTGATGCTCCGGGTGCAGTTAAATCTCTTATTGCATCATTAAGATCACGTACAACTGTATACCTTGTATCAGAGGATGCATACCCAGGCAGATGTGACATATCCTTTGTGGCAGCCTGATCTCCAAGTAGTCCTCCCAAGAATCCTAGAGTTGAAGCTGCGGCAACAACATTTACTACCACTAATTTTGTATTTGTTGCTGCTAACTGCCTCCGATTTCTTCTTCTTATCCCAGCTCTTGCTCTTTCTTCGCTCCGATCTCTAACCACCGCTGATACTTGTCTAGTTTGCGAAGCTGGAGTTGCCTCTTCACGTGGTGCAACCTGCTTTTCATAATATTCCGCATCCTCAGCGCAATCATTTATGTAGCGATATGCTTCTTTTAAATCTAATTGCTGCAATTCTTCCCCTGTCCCTACCAGTTCTCTAAGCGTGATACCAGCAGTCTGGTACTCAGCTGCTGTAAGTGGTCTATCTCTTAAATTCTTGTCAATATTCCTTAATGCAGCTACACGTTTTCTCTCAATTGGCTCAACTTGTAGAAAGCTTTGCTCAAGTGCGGGAGTGATTGCATTGATAAAAGCAGATCTAAAAGCATCATCAACCGTGTCCATTTCAAACTCTAAAGCAACTCGTTCAGTAACTGCTAATGCAGCCAATCTATTGTACCGACGAGGTGCCATCTCAGATCTTTGTGAAGAACCTCTTCCTGGACCACTTTCTGAAATCATAAGGAAATTATAATCCAAGTTATCTAAAATCTCAACTTATAGTAGTTTTTTGTTTATTCTGCCACTGGGGATTTTTTATAGTGGTGGCCGCCCATTTTGTATTCGTGAGTTGTTCTCTTAACGCCGCCTTTGATAAGGGTAATAAAAGTGAAATGCAAATACCGCCAGAGAACAGATATGACTCCTTCCCGCTCAAGCCTACGCATTGAAAAAACACATTTGATATCAGGCAAAATCGCTGCCTTAACACCCTTCTTGTACGCCTTTATCACCAAATTGTGATCCTCCGCAATTGCTATTGATGTATCAAATCTCCCGATTTTCTCAAATAAATTTTTATTAATAACGATATTTGGGCCCAAAGACAACGGTTTCCCAAACAACTGCAAAAACCTCACGGAATAAACAGCAAAAAGTACCAATCCTGTATAGACAAAACCCGGATTACTTGATTGTACAACCGGCAGATACAGAAGCTTTTTTTCTTTTTTTATATGATCAAGAATTTTTTCGATGACATCGGATTTTATTCTTGAATCGGCATCAAGAAAAAAAAGAAAGTCGGCCTTTGCTTTCGTAGCACCAAAGTTCCTCTGAAATGATACGCCATCTCTGGGCATTTCAAAAAAACGAAGATTAAGTTTTCCTTTAAATTTACTTGCTTTTTGCTTGGTTGTATCTTCAGATTGTGCATCAACAACAATAACTTCAAAATTCTTATTTGTTTGCTTGGAAAGGTCCGTGAGTAAGAGTGGGAGGTAATCTTCTTCGTTGAGGGTTGGGATTATGACTGATATTGCAGTCTGCATATTACTATTGTAGTTTATCCCCAGGCATTGTACAATACATCTTATGCGTGATAATTTACGTGTTAGTGTCGTTGTGCCGGTGTACAACGAAGAAAAATATCTGGCAAACTGCCTGAATAGCTTGGTCAAACAAAGCGTTCCGGCTGATGAAATCATCGTTATTGATAACAACTCAACAGATGGCTCTGTTGCTATTGCTCAGAAATTCCCCGTGAGAATAGTTCATGAAAAAAAGCAAGGGATGATACATGCAAGAAATCGTGGCTTCAATGAAGCAAAATACGAGATTATCGCCCGCACAGACGCGGATACCATTCTACCCAAAAATTGGATTAAACGAGTTAAAAAAGCATTTGAGGATGAAACTGTGGTTGGCATTTCAGGCCCTGCTAATTTTTACGAATTGCCAAAATATGTTGAATACGCACGACAAAAAAAATTCGCATCGTCACTCATCAAATCGTATAACAAAATTGTCAAACAAATCCTCAAGCATGACTGTCTCTATGGACCAAATTATTCTATCCGCAAACAAGCCTGGGAACAGATAAAAAATAACATCTGTATGGACGATAAAAAAGTCCATGAGGATTTGGATATAGCAATTCATATCTCACCATACGGCAAAATTAGGTTCATTTACAGCCTCGCAGTAAAGACATCAGCACGAAGATGGAAAAGACCCGAGTCATATATCGAATACCTGTACCGGGGATTGTTATCAATCCAGCGGCACAAACAAGTGGCAGTCAAAAGACGGAGCAAACAGTTTGTCAAAAAAGTTGTCGAAAAAGCCCTCTTCCTTGAACAGTTTCCAATTGATATAAAGTAAAAAAGATTAATCGAAATCCGCTACTGCTGCTTCTACTCTCTTACTTTGAAAATCTGCAACTGTTGATATAGCGGCTGTAACTGCATCAGGAAAATCTCGTGTAAAAAAAGTGCGCGGATCCGGTTGGTCAACTTTTTGAATATATGTTTTTGCAAGATATGCTTTAATTTTTCCAACGACAAATTCCCGCTTCAACGTGGGATTTTCTTTAAGAGCTTTACTAATAAGCGGCTCTATTACTCCCAAATAGCCTCCTATTGCATTTTGTGCTGATATATCATCTCCAAGAAAACTATCCGCACCAAAACTATGACCATCCCCCATAATAAGACTACCGGAAACAGTTCGGGGAAGATCCAGATGATCCACTGAGTCTTTTAATTTTAATGCCAAAATAGCAGTCCGCATTTGTTCATATGTTGCGGTAATAAGCTCAGGATCAATCTCGTCCACTACACCAAGCCACTTGTCTTTTGCAGCCTCAGTGGTCGCTTCTTCAGCATTCGTAATATATTGCGGATAATGCAAACCCGACTCAAAATATAACCATGCTGCGATTCCAGCAGTAGCCATTCCTGCTCCTTTCAAAAAATTTCTTCTTGAAATTATTGTTTTATCTTTTTTTCTTATCCTTTTCTCTGCAATGCTCGCAAGAATAGCAGCATCTATGACTCCTGCAATCCAAAGATATGCTGTAGTTACCTGAGGAATAGTTGATTGATCATGCTTTATTTTATCATCTAATACTTTTCTTAGTGCTTGTAGATCAGGATATTTTTCAATTGTATAAAAAGAATCACCTATATCTAATGGATCTCCTCCTACAACTAAAACGCTTCCCTCATCATTTATTCTTGCTGGCGTTGTGGGAAGTTCGAGCCATGTCTGTTCAGCAAATGGAGGCGTCATCGTAGGTGTCGGATCATCGCCAGACCCCCATTGACCATTAAACCCCAACCCATCAATTGCAAGAATTTTAGGTTTCGTAGTCTCAATTCTGCCAATTACTGCGTTATCCCATGGATGAGCATACGGATCTCCCCGTTGGTACCGGCTATCCAGTTTTTCGTTTCGGATCCTTACTGTACGTTCCCAAGCATTAGGACCATGGTTTCCTGGCTCAAATCTGAGGTTTGGGTAGCGAATTTGCGTTTCTGCTTCTTTTATTGGAAAGGCAATCTCTTCAGCCATATGAAAAACCTTCTACTATTTCCTTATGCTATTTAACAAAGATTTGAGAAGATATGCAAGAGAGTGTTTTGCATTTGTCAAGATTGGCAGTATAATTTCTTTATGCAAAAACTAACTCAGGATTATTTGGAGACTATTTTCCAAAACTATCAGAAGAACAAAAAAATAAACTTGATAATTATCTGTCGTCATTTCTATTTGATGACAGGATAGTTGCTTCAGACTACTAGTGGACCCGAGAGGATTCGAACCTCTGACTTTTGCAATGTGAATGCAACACTCTACCGCTGAGTTACGGATCCGGATGTGCATATCTTAGCAAATTGCGTGGTGGTTTAAAAGGCGCTAATCCTAAATTTACACTCAAAACCGCGTTGACAAACGTGCGTAATAATTGAGATAATAAGCAGATGGAATTTGCCAAAAAAGCTTATTTTTTCGCCCTCGATTTTCTCCAAACGGTCCTCCTTGCCGCATCAATCTTTCTTGTCATCTATATTTTTCTCTTCCGGCCTTTCCAGGTGAGCGGTGATTCTATGTATCCGACGTTTAAAAATGGCGAATATATCTTGACCAATCTTATTGCCGTCAAAACCAACGGCATCCAACGGGGCGATGTCATTGTCTTTCAAGCGCCACCTGACCATGAAAAAGACTTTATCAAGCGCGTGATCGGACTTCCCGGAGATACGGTTGAAGTGAAAGGCGGTTTTGTATATCTTAATGGCAAAAAATTAGATGAAAGTGCTTATCTGCATAGTGATGTAAGAACGTACGGCGGCGCTTTTCTGAAAGATGGAGAACCTTATACTGTACCAGCAGATAATTATTTCGTTATGGGAGACAACAGACCTTTCAGCTCGGATTCACGTGAATGGGGAATTCTTGCCGCGCATATGATAATAGGAAAATCGATGTTTGTCTATTGGCCGCTTTCCAACATGCGCATTGTGCACAATCCCTTCCCGGCTTCATTACAGAACTAACCCCTGCAACCATAAACAATAGTAAATTTGAATATTTTGAATAAAAAAATTATTTTGTGAGGATATCGTGGATTTGCTTTAATTTTTCGGTTGTGACATCAGGTGTACCTTTAATAACCAAAGTTACACGGGCAAGTTTGCTTGACTGAAAAATTTGTACTTTATCAAACGTGTATTTTTCTTCAATCTCTTTTGCCATCTGATCTTGCTCAGGCACCCATAGCTGATCTTTTGGCGCGGGCGGTTCTTTCTGCTGAATATCCCCTTTTACTTTGCGGGCAAGCTCTTCAGTTTGACGTACAGTGTAGTTATCGCGCAGAATTGTCTTAAAGACATCAAGCATTAATTTTGTGTCTCCAAGGGATAGCAAAGGCCGTACATGGCCTTCTGTGATAACTCCTGCAACAAGAGCGTCTTTAATCGCATCAGGTAAAGAAAGCAACCGGATGGTATTTGAGACAGCCGGGACACTTTTACCAACTCTTTTTGCAACTTCTGTCGTTCCCAGGCCAAATTCATCGATCAACCGACGATATGCCAAGGCTTTTTCAATAGGATTCAAATCTTCACGCTGAACGTTCTCGACAATTGACATTTCAAGCATTCGCTGAGGCGTTGTTTCTTTGACAACAACAGGAACCTGTGGCAATCCCAACACCTTTGCTGCACGCCAGCGGCGTTCTCCTGCGATGATCTGATATCCGGCAGGTGTTTTTGCAACAACAATTGGTTCAAGAATCCCTTGTTCGCGGATTGATTCGACAAGATCAGTTAATGAATCAGGGGTGATGACGCCACGAGGCTGAAGTGGGTTTGACTGCAGTTGATTTGTTTCTAACTCGTAAATTTTCTCACCAGTTGCGTTATCCATGGATTACCTCAACGTATTTTTTACCTTTGAGTGTCTTGAAATTGATTTTTCCTTCTTGTATTGCAAAGAGTGTAAAATCCTTCCCCATCGACACACCATTGCCTGCGTTGAATTTTGTTCCTTTTTGGCGAACAATGATATTGCCAGGAGCGGCAGCTTGCCCACCGTATAATTTAACTCCTCTGCGTTTTGATCGAGAGTCTCTATTTCCTTTTACTGATCCTTGTGCTTTTGTATGTGCCATAGTATGTGAAAATTTCTCTTATATTACGACAACTTTTCACGGTTGTCAAGCATTAGTACATTATTTTTCTGTTTTTTCCTTTGAGGCAGATTTCTTTTCGGCTTTGCCGGAAAGACTGGTGATCTCAACTTTTGTCAACTGAGCACGGAATCCCTGTACTTTGCGGTATCGTGCTTTTGCCTTGAATTTCGCAACACGTATTTTATCTCCTTTAATCTGTTCCAAAACCTTTGCAATAACGGCGACATCTGCAAGATATGGTGCGCCAATTTGTACAGTGTCCCCGTCTACTGTCATTAAGACTTTATCAAGAGTATAATTTGTTCCTGGATCTGCTTTTAATTTATCCAGCTCAAGCACCTGTCCTTCGGAGACTTTATACTGCTTTCCCCCACTGGTAATAACTGCGTATTTCATAGATTGGTAAATTATACCAAACTATTCGCAGTAGAGCAACCTAGAAAGAATTTCTCACGGGTCCTACTTTATATAATGGTAATTGTGGAGCTTCAGGTCCCTGGTATACCTCAAGTGGAAAATCTTCACGTCCTTCAAAACGCTGTAGTTCCCCCAGTTCAAATTTCAATAATCGTGGTTTCGCCGGTTCAGATGGCAATGGCTGAGGTGGAATGCCTAACACTCCTGGTTCCGCTTGCAAAGGGTATCTCTTTTGAAAGCCTCGTTGTCCAATAAGATCATTCAAACCCTCACGTATAATGGGCAAACGAAGATCTTCTCCTGCCTCTCCAGTTTTCGTCAAACAATATACACTTGTCCCATATCGAGGATGCAACATGTCATTTGTAATTTTTAGAGCTGCTCCTGTGTAATTATCCATAGAGGGAAAAACATCCATCATAAGCAATAGATGAACAGGGTCACCTTGTAGTTTTTGATAAAGTTCGAGTACATCAGCAGTTTCAAATTTTATTGATTCTCTATGAATCGCTCTTATAAGGTCTTCAGCATGAAATGGATCAAGCGTCCGCCCTATTGCAGCAATATCTTGTAGAGTAGGAGATGTATCAATATTTGTAGCATAAATTCTCACTTTACCTTCTCTAACTTCATCCTGTAATAACCTTGCTACTCTGGCCGTAGTTTTTATAGCACCCGCACCGAGATCTACCAATGTTACAGGAGATTCGCCTTTTTCTAATAAACCTCTTGCATACTTCGCTATTTCTCCTGCCACGTCCTCAACAGGAAGTACTTCTTTTACCTCCCGATTTCTTTCTGTGCCTTGAAATCTTCTTGGAAGTCTTTGTCTGGTTGGTGTTTGAGTAACATTCTCAATACAAAGAGGAAAATAATTTCTCGTATTGATAGTTTTTAAAGCATCTACAACTTTTTTTTGATAGTCACCCGAAAAAAGCCCACTAGTTCTTAGAAAATCAGGACTTTCCCCTAACGCTCTTCCGGCGCTTGTATGAGCACGGTGTGCAGCTGTAATTCCACGAATTGTCGAAATCTCTCTTTGAGTAACGCCAATTTCTGATAATCTCTGTTCAATATTAAAAGGACTTCCTCTTTCAACCATGTTTCAATTGTATCACATTTTAAGCTTATAGTATATAGATGTTCTCTTATCTATTTCTCAGCACGTTTTTGTATTTTTATCTACCATAAAATTCATTCCAGAATGGTTGCCATTTGTTTTGAACTTCACGATCCTTTGCATAAAGGTAAGCCTCTCGCAATGTTGTATCTTCTTCCATCATGTTCGTTACTTTTGCTACCAAATTCTCTTGCGCTCCTTTTACTCTCTCGAAAGCCTCCGGATCATGCCAATCAGCTTCTGTAATAATTGTTTGAGCTTCTCTTAGCACCTTTCTTATTGCAGGAGGTGTTTCGAGTGTTTCTATTTCCCAACTCAGCCTTATTGCTGCTTTTTTCTTGGAAATAGTAATGGTCCCAGAATCTGAAAAATCCGAATGAACCAGAGTATAGGCATTTGCATCATCCTCAACTATCTTATTTAATACCTGACCTAAAATCATTTTAGGAGCATCTATACCTAACCGTGGACCAACATCTCGAAACCACATTGTCTGGGTCCGTGGAAGAGAAGCCCAATGCATAGGATCGTCTCTACTTAAAGGTCTATACTGTGGCTGTTCTATACCGCTTAGACGATTTTCATTCATAAGTTCTCTTCTATATATAATAATAGCTTATTTAATTTCCAATATATTCTTGTGTTTTTCACTGGAGATCATTGCACACAAAAGTCCGAGAAAAATAAAATTCGAAAGAAGCGAACTGCCGCCAAATGAGACAAATGGAAGCGTAACACCGACAATCGGAACAATGCCAATATTCATACCGATATTCACAAATGCGGGAATGAGGAAAAAACCGAAAGCACATGCCGCAAAAATTCGAATAAATCGATCCTGTGTTGTGCTGAAAATACGGTATATCCGATAACACAAAAATAAAAGCGCAACAACAATAATAAGTGCGCCGATAAATCCGAGTCCTTCAGCAATAGTTGCAAAAATAAAATCTGTTTGCCGTTCTGGAAGAAAACGCAAACCTGATTGTGTTCCTTCCGAAAGTCCTTTGCCCAAAAAAGCACCTGATCCAACAGCAATAAGTGCTTGAATACTATTATAAGATACGCCGAGTGGATCCGCCTGTGGATTTAGAAAAGTGAGAATTCTGTTACGCTGATAGTCATGCAGCTTGGTCCATACAATAGGCAAAGAAAGGACAATCGGCAAGAAAAGAAGAACAAACCAACGGAAAGGATAGCCGTAGATTAAAAGCACAAATAATGCAACAATAAGATACAGAAGCGCGCTCCCTAAATCAGGCTGGAAATACACGAGAAAAAAGATAGGAATAATAAAAAGTATCGAGGTAAAAAAAGACTTTGCGGATGAATTGGGCCGATCGGCAAGCATTGAGGCAAATACTAATGCCAAAAACGGCTTAAGAATTTCAGAGAACTGAAGACTGCCACCAAAAATATCTACCCATCTGACCGCACCACGACTTTCAATGCCGATTGCGAGCGTAATAAAAAGCAAAACAATTGAAGTAATATAAATTGGCCATTTGAACTGTTTGAGATACTCTACGTTAATTTGAGCAAAGGCAAAAAAGGCAATCAGTGCAATGACAAGCGAAAAAAGTTGGCTCTTAAAAAAATCAAAACTCAGCGACAAAAGTGTCACCATACTTACTGACACGAGAACCACAACCGGGAGCAAAAGCAAAAAATCAACATTGAAGAATTTCTTCATAACAGATTTTATAACAAACGAAGATATTACTGCACCTTTTTCACCGCAAATTCGCCTTTGGTTACTGACTCGACGAGTGCTTGTTGTTTTATGTACGATTCAAACTCTGCAGGCCAATTTTCTAAAGAAACAGCTACCTTTTCATCGAGCCTGGTGCCGAGTTTTTTTCTTTCATCTTGAATCATGCGTACAATGTCCCGCGCTTCTCCTTCAGCTTTGAGTTCAGGAGTGATTGCTAAATCTAAATCTACTGTTAGCTCTCCTTTTTTGTACTTAATTTCTTTAACGTTTAATTCTTTGAGCATAAGCTCTTCCAATGATTCCGAAATTTTATTTTTAAGAGAATATGTTAAACTACTCAGCGGTTGACGTACTTTAATTTGTGATTCTTTTCTTTTTGCTAATGCAACTTCAACCAACTTACGGACAATATCCATCTCAGGATTAATCATTTCATCAATATCAAGACTAGCTACAGGCCAATCACTTAAATGAACGGACTCTTCTCCAGTGAGGTTTCTGTAGATCTCTTCAGCTAAAAATGGTGTTATCGGAGCTATAAGTTTACAAACATTCGTAAGAACAAAATATGTTGTTGCATAAAATGATTTTTTATCCTCAGTATTTTCTGCTCTCGGGCCGACTCTCTCTCTACTACGTCTGATGTACCATGTCGATAAATCATTAACAAAAATTTTTATTGCATCAATTGCAGAAACAGTGTTGTAACCATCTAATGCTTTTGTCACCATTCGCACAGTTTCATTAAGCCTTGCCAATATCCATTCATCTAAAACATTGTTACTTACCTTATTTGAAACCTTTTTGTTATTCCAACCATCTAGTAATGCGTTGCTGACAAAAAAGTTATAAACATTCCATAAAATTAGCATTGTTGAGCGTACCTGCATCTTGTACTGCTCTTCTGAGATCAAAATATCTTCACCATGCATAACAGGACTGCCAAGAAGATACAACCGCAGCGCGTCACCGCCATACTTCTCAAGCATCTCACGGGGATCGGGATAATTTTTAAAGTTCTTACTCATTTTACGGCCGTCTGTTCCCAAGATGACGCCTGTTACCGAAACATTTTTAAATGCCTGCTCTTTATAAAGAGCAGCGCCGATCACGTGAAGTACATAAAACCATGCACGGATCTGTCCTGTATATTCAGAAATATAATCAGGCGGGAAAAAGTCTTCTAATTTTTCTGTAGAATCAAACGGGAAATGGCGTTCGGCAAACGACGCGGAACCTGCTTCAATCCAGCTATCCAAAACTTCAGGAACGCGGTGAGCTTTTTTGCCACATTTTTTGCACGTCACTGTTACGTCATCAATTTCTGGCTTGTGAAGATCTGTTATTTTTTTGCCAGATGCTTCTTCTAACTCTTTCATCGATCCGGGAACGAAACGGTCACCGCACTCGCATTCCCAAACAGGAACAGGCGATCCCCAGTAGCGGTTTCGTGAGATATTCCAGTCGGGAGCATTTTCCAGACTTTTGAGAAAACGGCCATTCTTAAAATGTTTGGGGAACCAGTTGACCTTCTCATTTGTCTTTTTCATAAGTGGCTTTAATTCCTGCACATTAACAAACCACGCATTGATCGGCGCGTAATACAAACGAGTGTGGCATCTCCAGCAAAGAGGTACTCGATGCGGTTGGGTTTGAATTTTGTAGATCAATCCACGTTTTGTAAGATCCTCATCAACTGCTTTATTTGCTTTAAGATAATACAAACCACCAAATTGTGGTACATCCTCTTTTATGTGCCCTTCTTCATCCAAGTGCATCTCAATATGCACATTATGCTCACGCATTGCCTTCATATCTTCTTCACCGTAGGCAGCAATAGTCACAATGCCAGTTCCCTCATCTGCTGTCACAAAATCCCCAGGGATGAGCTCAAAAATTTTGACTCCCTTTTGAACATTGTTTTTATAATAATCGTAGTGTGGTTCAAACTTC
>Ga0206953_1055_pt1 | contig 23730 bp, 23 predicted proteins | sample Alteio_BWOrgHeat_36_FD_152977 | JGI IMG/M metagenome (GOLD analysis project Ga0206953, IMG submission 152977) | Enriched cells from forest soil in Barre Woods Harvard Forest LTER site, Petersham, Massachusetts, United States -... | ecosystem: Environmental > Terrestrial > Soil > Temperate forest >...
GCTTACACAATATGACAAATCAACTGCATCTTTGACTATCTGATCATCCACCGCAAACATGAGGTAGTCACCTGCAGTGGTAAGTGCTTGCATGACCAGTTGTTTAAAATCGTGTGGCGGATCTTTTTGTTGCAGAAAGTCTACATCGATAAAAACGTGCTTGAGTTCATCGTAAGCGCGTTCATAGTCAGCGCTAGAAGTTCGATAAATTACGTGCACACTGCGCAAGCCAGTCAGGTGCACTGCTGCTGATTCCAGCAGCGCATATAATTGCAGCGGCCGATCATGCGAGAAAATAATAAAATCTACGTTGTTTGTATCTGGTTGCGTAGGCGTATCTTGCGCGTTCAGCACGTGTGAGCTAGTAATGATAAGCATCAGCACACAAAGACGTATCAAGCAATAAACGTTGCCCAGTGCATTCATTACCATTTCTCCTATTCAGATAAGCGCCACTACTCTTTTAGTTGATTGAGCAATAAATTGCATATAATGCGAGAAAAATCAATGCCCCATCTTGACTTTCTGCAAGAGTTGTAAAATGTTAGAGTCGTTGCCAAGCAAGTTTTGGCACACCGTATGACCAAACAAAAAAGGATACTACTATGAAGCCCTCTAGCATGTGGCACGCCGCATACTGCACCTTAGCAATAAGTAATTCGTTTTTACTTGTCGCTGATGATACCTACCACCTTGACGTAAGCAAAATGAATCAGGAAATCTTTTCTTGCATCTATGAAGTCAATGCCTGGCTTGATCCAGACACTCGTTCCGGCCCAGGGTCTAATTTAAAACAAACTGCCATCATCCGTACTGAGCTCCCGAAAATTTTTAAAGAGCTCGGCATCGAAATTTTACTCGATGTTCCGTGCGGTGATTTTTATTTCATGGATAAAACAGATTTGTCATGTTTGAAATATTACATTGGTGGCGATATTGTACCGCAAATTATCGTCGATGTGCGCAAAAAATACGCTTCTGACAGGCGTGCTTTTATGTGCATCGACATAACACGCGATGAACTGCCAAAAGCGGATGCCATTTTATGCAGAGACTGCCTACCTCATTTGTCGTACAATGACATCAAAGCCGCTATCAAAAATTTTAAGGCAAGTGGTGCTCGCTATCTGATTACTTCCACCTATCCTGGACGCGCAGAAAATAGTGACCTTAACTTAGCGCAAGGGCTGAACTTGTGGCGCTATCGCCCACTCAATTTTGAATTGCCACCATTCAGTTTCCCGAAACCGCTCCTGATCATCAATGAGGGCAACACTGAATCTGGCGGCGGCATTAGAGATAAAAGTCTGGGCGTATGGCTCATCCAAGATCTACCTAACTACTAAGGAGAATATTTCTTATGAAGATCACTGCCCTTTCTTTATCACTCACTCTTTTGCTTGCTGGCACTGCGTTAACAAGCACCAATGGTTGGGCTGGCGTAGATATGGATCGCCTCAATCAAAAAATGTTTGAAACTATTTACCGCCTTAATGTATGGGGACATAAAGAATCACGCTCTGGCCCTGGATCCAGCATGGAGCAGACTGAAAAAATTCGTACTTGGCTGCCAAATATTTTAAAATCATTCAATGTGCGCCTGTTTTTAGATGCACCGTGCGGTGATTTTAACTGGTGCAAAGAACTTAATTTAGACTTTCTAGAACGCTATATCGGCATTGATATTGTACCAGATGTCGTGATGGCAAATCTTAAAAGTTACGCGAATGAAAAGCGCGTCTTTTTGCACAAAGATATCACCAAAGACTCGCTACCGCGCGCAGATGCCATTATGTGCAGAGATTGCTTTGCACATCTTTCTTTTAGCGACATATGGTCAGCGCTCAAAAACTTCAAAAAAACTGGTGCCAAATATTTGATTGCCTCGACCTATCCAAATCGATCAATCAACGTGGATATTCAAGGGGCAAACCTTATGCATTTGTTGCGCTTCAGGCCGCTCAACTTACAAGCCGCTCCGTTCAATTTTCCACAACCGAAGGCCATTTTATTGGAAGAAAATACTGAAGGGAATGGACACATTGCCGATAAAAGTATTGCTGTGTGGGAAATAAACGACTTACCGATTCCTGATTAAGCTTATGCATACAATTTTTTATAATAAAGTTTCATTAGCCGTAGTACTGGCAGCAGCGCTCTCCCTTGTCGTTGCTGCCCCTGATGATCGCACTGAGCAAGAACTATTTTGCCTCGCTTACCAAAACAACTTATGGATGGGCGCCGAATCACGTTCAGGAGTTGGTGCATCACTCGATCACACGGGTGCAATTCGCATACACTTGCCAGCCATTTTAGAAGAACTGTGCACCGAAATTGGCGCCCCAGCAATACTGCTTGACGCGGCGTGTGGCGATCTGAATTGGTTTAAGTTGATGCAATTGCCTTTTCTTGCGCAGTACATCGGCGTTGATATTGTGCCAGAGCTGATTGAATTAAATAAGGCGTCATTTGCCTCAGGCACCTGCACGTTCATCCATGCAAACGTTATCACTGACGAGCTGCCAAAAGCAGATATTATTTTGTGTCGATCATTATTTCCGTTGCTTTTTAATGTCGACATTATGCGCACCATCAACAATTTCAAAAAAACAGGCGCTCGCTATTTAATTACTTCCCACTACCCACAGAAAAGAACAAATGCTGAGCTGCCTGCTGAAATACGTACCTTAATTTGGGTACGCCCGATTAATTTGGAATTGCCACCATTTAATTTTCCTGAACCGTTAGTGATTCTTTACGAAGGGGAAGCGGGACCAATCGCCTTTGATAAAAGCCTTGCGCTCTGGCGATTAGCCGATATTCCGGAGTATGATATTAAATAAAAAAGGGTGTCCAAATTGGACACCCTTTTTTATTTTTTTCGGTTGAATTAACGTACCATTTAGTCAATCCATTCTATTCCAGCATTTTCACTAAACCAGTTCTCTATGGTCTCCCGACACTCATAACGCCTAACTCTTTTACTCAAAGATTGGAGGGAAACCCCCACGGTGCCGCCAAAGTCACAGTCGAATTCTCTTATCTTCACTATTGGTTGCATAGCAAGAATGACATGATCAGCGATCTCTTTACCTGATGTTGCATTGATACAATTTTGAGAATTATAAGAAACCGGTGTGGCATTTTTAGATTTTCTCAAAGCAAAAACTGTAGCTTTGCCATTAATATTCACCGACACCTGCAATGGTTGTTTTTGCACATACGAAGCATATGCATTTGGATTCCACACCCTTATGGTAATGTCAGGACGTCCGAATACCATTTTGTACAATGCAGCACCTGCCATTCCAAGAGCACCAACTGCTATTGCTGCCTTTTTGTACTCCTGTGGCGCGCAGTAGTATGCCAAACCTGCTGCAATCGAACTCAGTCCGATAACTCTTTTCCAGCTTGGACTCGCCTGTGTATTTTGTGCACTTACCAAGCAGAACATGCTGGCTAATGCGATAGTTAGATAATTATTCATAGTAAACCTCCGTCTTTTTGTTATTGCTTATTTCTCTCGTTCATTCTTTTCTTCACTCTCTATGTCGTTTGCATTACGATCTTCAGGCACCACATACTCAGTTAAGAAGCTATCCAAAAAGGCTAATGTCTGGCACGAAGAACCGCATAAGTGTCTTTCAGTGCGCATACCATCAATATCGGCAAACATTAATTTACTGCGTACCAATCTCTGGCTGAATCCCAATGTGAAAAGCCCCGTTTCTACTTGAGCAATAATGTAATCTTTTCTCATTTTACGAGTGGCATGATCACTTTCTATGATGAGCCGTGGACTCATATAGTTGCCAACCACTGCAAAAAGCCCAAACCGACCATTTTCCAAGCTCATTAAATCGATTACCACTTCTTCGCGCTCTACCTCAGAGCGTGGTGACAATGGATTTTTTATTCGCAATAGTGCACCAGATAAGCTGCCTACTAGAGCAATAGATCTTAAATATTTGTTATCTAATTTGGAGAATTTAGGCATATACGACCATAGATTAAAGATTTCGAAACCTGCAGCTGCCATAAAAAAACCGGCAGACGCTATAGAATCCTCCACAGCATCCATCGCATGCACGTTTTGAGCGCTTGAAAGCCCGATCAGGGCAACCAAAGCTAAAATTAGGTATTTATTCATGGTAAAACCTCCATTTTTCCATTTATTTTGATAAACCCTCACAAAGGGCCTATTTACCTCTAATTCTATCAAAAATTAACTATTTGTCAATAAGGACTGGAGGGGTCTAAAAAAGAAGATAAAGGTCACTCAGAAGCCACAGATCGCTATTTTTCGCCGCTATTAAGCTTTTCCAAATAATCGGCCAGAGTACGTAAAGCATGGATATTTTCAACCACTACTAGAAGCGTATCATGGCCGGAAATAGTGCCCAGAACGCCCTTCTGCCGGCTGGCCACATCCTTTGTCTTTACGCCATATTTTTTGTCTATAAAATAACCCATGCTCGACGCGTGGCCAGGGATCGTATGCACCACTACTAAATTCGGCGGACACAGATCTATTTTCAGGATGGGAAATGATACTGCCGTTGCAGGCACTTCCTGCTCGACTGCTTGATATTTTCCATTAACTTTGACCACTCGCAATTGTTTCAATCGGCGCGATAAGGTCGCTTGCGGAGTATTAAAACCTTCATGTGCTAGCAGTTTTTGCAATTGACTTTGTTCTTCTACCACATGGTTTCGTATCAGCCATAAAATGCGGCCTTCTAATCTTGTCTGTTTGGAATTCATAATACCGCACTCCCGTGCGAATAATCGATACTATTTTTTTTAAGATATGTCTCTTTTTCATCTAGTTGACAGAATATTCTCACATTCCTATACTCACCTGACTGGAAGGAATGAATATATTATCAATTTAATTATCATTAAACAAAGGAAGATTGAGCCGATTCTACCAGCTTGTCACTAATAAAAAAGCGTGCGTTATATGTAAGAGGTTACTCATGAAAAAGAAAGATACCTTAGTAATAGCATTGACTGGCAACCTGAAGAGCTCAGATATGATTGAATGGCTCACTCAATTGTATCCCAACCAAACAATTGCCCTTGTCCGATCATCTCAACAAGAAGAAGCATTTTCTCTTTATCAACAATTTACTAATGCCCAATTACCGCTCGTCGCAACTTCAAGAACTAGAAAAGATCGTTCTTCCTCACCGTGTTTAACACGGCCTAAAAATGTTTTTCACCTATGCAACAGTAACGGTTCTGTGCTGATTGCACCAAAAACGCTGACAAAAAAGCATCGTTGTTCAAGACCCATTCGTGCGCGCAAAACAGTATCTTTGGGTAAAAAGAATCCCTCTGCAAAAATCGTTCCAACAGTAGAGCCAGTTGAAAAGAATAATTTCCTGAATTGGCATCTGATTAAGAAAATGGCTTACGTGCTCAAAGCTGGGCCGCTCGTATTATCACTCTTTCTGCACTGCATACTGCCGCACCTAGGACCTTCTAAAGTGACTCCTAATACACAGAATACTGCATATGCTAGTTCTTCAAATCGCACACTATCAGATTATTTTCCCCTCATGTCAAATGCATGCTCACATATACCAGTATCTCAACATATTAAACAGGCCTATCAAGTACACCATAACGGCTCAACAAGATCAGGAAACCACGCTATGCGCGCATTTTACTCCCATCACCAAGATGTTAACCTCTCCAACTGGCCTAATGCCCAACAGGAAAAATTAGCAACTATCACTAACAGGAAAAAGCAGCACGAAGAAAATGATAAGCGTAATTATCTGCATACAAGAGCGCAGGAAATGACTGAAAAATTAGATACCTTTATCACCATAGTTGACCATTTTATCGGACTTACTGAATAAGCCGGATGCGGCATGCTTGCAATCGATTCTTATCTGCGGGTAGCATTTCTTTTGATCAGTTCTCAAAGAAAAGGACCTCTGTGCTACCATCCACCAGAATATGTTTTTACACGATTTGCCTACTCATAGCACATCATGGCACCATTCGCGGCATCGAAGTCAGCATGCTTGTAGTCGGCATTCATAATTTGTTTACCTGGCAACAACTCAACCATACTCATTCTTTCAATACCATGTCAGATAAAATTTATAATACTCAAAAAGGGATAATCAACACTATCGTAAACAGTTCTTCAGATGAATTAAATAAACGTCAACATAGTCATACCCCACTCACTATGGCCGCACTATGCGCAAATGTTGAGGCAGTACAAGCACTATTACGAAAGGGAGTTGACTCTACTATCCGTACCGCTAAGAATAAAACCGCTTTGCAAATAGCAGCAGAAGAAAGCATGGCCAGAGCACCAGGACTGCCTGACAATCCATGGCAACAATGTGTTTGTTTGATTGATAATTACATGAAAAAAGAGAAGACTTTGATAGTTATTTCTTCTTAAAGAGCAATGTGGGCTCTCGGCCGAGTAAAGCAGAAAGATGCGCCAAGCTTGCCAAGGTTAAATTGGCTTGTCCCTTCTGAATCTTTGCAAGTTGTGTTGGATTTGAATTGAGCCGCCTGACCATTTCATTAAAGCCGATCTTATTGCTCTTTATATATTCATCAACCGCTCGCTTTACTTCTTCTTGCAGAGAACGTAAGGCTTGAGCCTCCGATTTAGCTTGTCGTTCAATTTCAGCCATTTCATCTTTGCTAAAGCGTTTTTTAACTAAATCCTGAAAATTCTTCAATTTCATTTTCGCTTACTCCTTTGCACTACCATTTCTTCAACAGTTTTTCCGCTATACCTGAGCCAATAATTAGGAATACTTACGCAAGATCGTTAAAAGCGGCACGTGTGCTACTCCAGTTATATGTGGTCCTTCATCCATCAGTGACACTTCTTGCTACTGACATTTGCCAATAATATAATCAGCCACTATTTGCGCAGCTGATGTTCTATGCTTTTCCTTGAACAGGCGCGCCAATTGCTCAACCGTACATCCTGCGCCATCGTCGGCCTGCCAATCATGATCAGGATAATGATCAACCAGATAGGTGACTATTTTTGTATCTCCTCGCTTGAGCGCTGCCATAAGGACCGTCATATTCGTATAGTTTTTAGTGTGGCGGCTAACCGCATAAGGATTTCCTTTACGATTTTCAGGGGTGCCAAGTGCACCTTCAACTCTTTTAATATCCTTCGATTTTATAGCAATAAACAATTCTTTATCATAACTCGCTGGGTCAACAGCTACCTCTGAGCAATTTAGTACCCCAGATAAGGGCTTTGGTAACACTTCTTGTTTGCAGGATTGACATTTGCCAATAATATTATTAGCCACTGTTTGCGCAGCTGATGTTGTATGCTCTTCCTTAAACAGGCGCGCCAATTGCTCAACCGTATGTCCTACGCCATCGTCTGCCTGCCAATCATGATCAGGATAATGATCAATCAAGTACTTAACCAAATGGATATTTCCCTTCTTGAGCGCTGCCATAAGGACCGTCATATTCTTATAGGTCTTAATATAGCTATTTACTGCATAAGGATTTCCTTTAGGATTTTCAGGGGTGCCAAGTGCATTTGCAACTTTTTTGACACCTCCCCCATGGTGTTGTATAGCAGCAAACAGTGCTTTATCATAATCTGCTTGATGTATAGATGTAGGAGTAACTGTTGGCTGCCAATCAGAATAAAGAATTTGAGTAGAGTATGCTCGCTCAAACTCTTCCTCCTCTTCTGGTGCCAACGCATCGTCACCAAAAAACTCCCTAAAATGCTCATCACTGGTACGCAGCTGAGCATTGCCACCATTATTATTTTGATCATGCATATTAGTTTCAGGCTGATTTAAAATTTTGACTATAAGCTCATTGTCATCTTCTTTCTCAGCTATCTCTGACCAATTTAGCGCCTCATGAAATTGCTGAGCGACGCTGGATACCGCCTCTGAATCATTAGCTTGGTCATCATCATTAAACAGAAACTCTTCAAAAGGGCTCGATTTATACGGCGTTGAAGATGATAATTCTTGATAGTGCGCGTCCTGGCCACCTTGATAGCCATATTGATTCACCGTTGCTGGCTGATGCTGATTATCTGGCACTACTTGAGCAGGATAGTAGCCGTACGGTGCTGCTGCTTGATTCAAATGTTGATTATAACTGTAGAATCCTGGTTGAGACGGATTAGGGGCAGATCCCATGCCAAATGCGGATGGAGCGCCCAATGCGATGCTAACCATTAAAATATTCATTATTTTTTCCATAATAACCTCCTCATCATGTTGCTTAGATCCATAGTTTTTTAGCTGTATCTGAGCCAATAGTTAGAATACGCGCGCAAGATCGTTAAAAGCGGCACGCGTGCTGTTGCAGTTATAGTGCCAGGAATTCGCGTGTCTTCTTCTTCACTCAGCAATGGTGCTTCCGATAGTAGCACTTCTGGTGACAGCGGCATTACTTCTTGCTGCCGACATTTAGCAATAATATAATCGGCTATTTCTGGCGCACGTAAATTTGGACGAGTAGCAGTAGAATTAGTATGCCGCTCTTTAAACATATGTGCCAAACCTTCAACCGTATGTCCTGCGCCATCATCTGCCTGCCAATCATGATCAGGATAATGATCAATCAGATAGGCGACTGTATTTCCATTTCCTTGCGCTAGCGCTGCCATCAGGACCGTCATATTCGTATAGTTCTTAGTATGGCTAACCGCATAAGGATTTCCTTTACGATTTTCAGGGGTGCCAAGTGCATATTTAAGTTTATCGCTCCTCTTATACTTTATCGCAGCAAACAGTGCGTTATCATAAGATGCTTGGTCTTTAGACGGTGGAGTAATTACCGGTGCTGGCTGGCCTTTTGGTGCCAACACATCGTCACCAAAAAGATCGCTGAATTGCCCATCGCTCGTACGCAGCTGAGCATTGCCATCATTATTTGGTAACACCTCTTGTTTGCCAGATCGACATTTGGCAATAATATAATTAGCTATTCTTTGCGCAGCTTGAGATACATACCGTTCCTTGAACAGGCGTGCCAATTGCTCAACCGTATTTCCCGCACCATCATCTGCCTGCCAATCATGATCAGGATAATGATCAACCAGATAGGTGACTATTTTTGCATTTTCTTGCGCTAGCGCTGCCATGAGAACCGTCATATTCGTAGAGTTCTTAGCATAAGGATTTCCTTTACGATTTTCAGGGGTGCCAAGTGCTTCTTTAACTTTGCTGAGATTCTTAACCTTTATCGCAGCAAACAGTGCTTTATCATAAGCCCCTTGTTCTTTAACAGTGGGAGTAACTGTTGGCTGCAAATCAGAATCAAGCATTTGAGTAGTGTATGCTCTCCCAAACTCTTCCTCCTCTTCTGGTGCCAACGCACCGTCACCAAAAAACTCCCTAAAATGCTCATCACTGGTACGCAGCTGAGCATTGCCACCATTATTTTGATCATGAGTTTCGGGCTGATTTAAGAGTTCCGCTATAAGCTCATTACTATCTTCCTCTATAAGCTCATTGTCATCTTCCTCAGCTTTCTGCGAGCAACTTAGCGCCTCATGCAATTGCCGAGCAACACTGGATACCGCCTCTGAATCATCAGCTTGATCATCATCATTAAACAGAAACTCTTCAAAAGGGCTCGATTTATACGGCGTTGAAGATGATAATTCTTGATAGCGCGCGTCCTGGCCACCTTGGTAGCCATATTGATTCACCGTTGCTTGCTGATGCTGATTATCTGGTACTACTTGAGCAGGATAGTAGCCGTACGGGGCTGTTACTTGATTCAAATGTTGATTATAACTGTAGAATCCCGGTTGAGACGGACTAGGGGCAGATCCCATGCCAAATACGGATGAAGCGCCCAATGCGATGCTAACCATTAAAATATTCATTATTCTTTCCATAATAACCTCCTCATCATGTTGTTTAGATCCATAATTTTTTAGCTGTATCTGAGCCAATAATTAGGAATACTTACGCAAGATCGTTGAAAGCGGCACCTGTTCTATTGCAGTTATAGTGCCAGGAATTCGCGTGTCTTCTTCTTCACTCAGCAATGGCAAATTCAGTAGCACTCCTGGTGGCGGCGGCATTAGTTCTTGCTGCCGACATTTGGCAATAATATAATCGGCTGTTTCCAGCGCACGTACATTTTGACGAGTATAATTACTATGCCACTGTTTAAACAGGCTTGCCAAACTTTTAACCGTATTTCCTGCTCCATCATCTGCCCGCCAATTATGATCAGGGCAATGCTCAACCAGATAGGTGACCATATTTCCATTTCCTTCCTCTAGCGCTGCCATTAGGACCGTCATATTCTTATAGTTCTTAGTATGGCTAACCGCATAAGGATTTCCTTTAGGATTTTCAGGGGTGCCAAGTGCTTTTTCAAGATCTTTGGTACTGCCATGCCTTATCGCAGTAAACAGTGCTCTATCATAACGCGCTTGGTCGTTAGATTTTGGAGTAATTACCAGCGCTGGCTGGTCTTCTGACGCCAATGCATCATCACCAAACAACTGCCTGAATTGCTCATCGCTGGTACGCAGCTGAGCATTGCTACCATTATTTGATAACACTTCTTGTGGCTGTTGAAATCGACATTTGGCAATAATATAATCGGCTATTTTCAACTCACGTAAATTTGAATGAGTAGAAGTAGAATTATTATGCAGCTGTTTAAACATATCTGCCAAACCTTTAACCGTATTTCCTGCGCCATCATCTGCCTGCCAATTATGATCAGGGTAATGACGAATCAGATAGGCGACTATATTTCCATTTCCTTTCTTTAGCGCTGCCATTAGGACCGTCATATTCTTATAGCCCTTAATAGCACTATTTACCGCATAAGGATTTCCTTTAGGATTTTCAGGGGCACCAAGTGCTTCTTTAAGTTCTTTGCTACTGCCATGCCTTATCGCAGCAAACAGCGCTTTATCATAATGCGCTTGATTTATAGATATAGGAGTAGCTATTGGCTGCGAATCAGCATCAAGAATTTGAGTAGTGTATACTCGCTCAAACTCTTCCTCCTCTTCTGGTGCCAATGCATCATCACCAAAAAACTCCCTAAAATGCTCATCACTGGTACGCAGCTGAGCATTGCCACCATTATTTTGATCATGAGTTTCGGGCTGATTTAAGAGTTCCGCTATAAGCTCATTACTATCTTCCTCTATAAGCTCATTGTCATCTTCCTCAGCTTTCTGCGAGCAACTTAGCGCCTCATGCAATTGCTGAGCGACGCTGGATACCGCCTCTGAATCATTAGCTTGGTCATCATCATTAAACAGAAACTCTTCAAAAGGGCTCGATTTATACGGCGTTGAAGATGATAATTCTTGATAGTGCGCGTCCTGGCCACCTTGATAGCCATATTGATTCACCGTTGCTGGCTGATGCTGATTATCTGGCACTACTTGAGCAGGATAGTAGCCGTACGGTGCTGCTGCTTGATTCAAATGTTGATTATAACTGTAGAATCCTGGTTGAGACGGATTAGGGGCAGATCCCATGCCAAATGCGGATGGAGCGCCCAATGCGATGCTAACCATTAAAATATTCATTATTTTTTCCATAATAACCTCCTCATCATGTTGCTTTATATCCATTTTTAATAAGTATACCACACCAGAATTAAAATGCAAATAGGAAATTTGTCAAATGGGAAGGGGGAGGGGGGCATGACATCGCACACTGATGCAACCTGTCTTATTTCAAAAAGTGCCATAGTTTTGAAATAAGACTGCCATTGATTTGTTCCTTATTTCAATAAAAGCTACTTTTTTGAAATAAGACGTTCTCAAATATCTCACTTTTTCTTGCTCAAGGCCCATGCAGCAGCTTGGGTAGCCACAAGTTTTGCTTTCGCATCCTTTTCTACACTATAGCCCTCATTCAGGTCCTGTAACAACTCCACTGCCCGATCATCTCCCGTAAAGGTGTACAAATCCAAGGATGCACAGCTTATTTCGCTGCATACATACTCAATAGTTTTGTATTCATTTTTTATCAGATGTAACGTATCAGAATCATCCAAGGCAAAAAGTTTTAATAGCACCTCTTGCGCAGGCTGCAAATCGAATTTACGTGCTACTTTATGATAAAGACTATTAATCGTATCCCGGCACTGAATATTGCCATCTTGAGGATGACTGGTGATAAGATGCCTTATTCCTTGAGGATCAATATGATGAATAAGAGCCGCGTTATGGTGTAGATCCAGCTGGCAGGAATCAGTAGCAGGAATTGGACCTCTCTTGCGAGCCCTAAGCTCTGGATTATCCGCAGTTATGAGCTCTTCTTTTACATGCTTGCCCGACAAGAGTACCTCTTCTTTTAACAATGCGTACGACGATCCCATCGCGTGCATTGATACACTCGTTGCAAGAAACACAAGCAAAAAAATATTACTTATTGGATATTCCCTTTTCATCATTTTCTTCCTGACTATGCTGCGCGTGATTATAATTTCGATAGACCAGATATACCATGCCGGCAACAACAACAGTGGTTGCAGCAATAATGGCTAGCGGCATTTTGTACGCGTTAACCTTACCAATTAAACCATCAGAAATATGTGCAGTCGGTCGGTCACCAAAGTATGGCTCATTAGGCATCGGATTGAGGCGATTCCAGCGACGTTTGAAAAACGTAGCAAATGATAAATCGGAATCTAAACCAGAAGAGCAATTATGCAACTTACTTGCAAATTGAGCCCATTGTCTTTTGAACTGAACTACAGATTGTTGGTCGAAATAGCTCGTAATTTTCTTTCTGGTAAGCGAATGCCGCCAGAAATTCTCTACCTCTTGAGCAAAGCTACTACTTAATTGATCAGGAGACTTTACCACCTCAAGCATACTTGAAAAAATAGCGCTCTCTACTTCCGTTACCGCATAGAGCTCAATTGTTTCACCCTGACCACATATGTCCTGAATAGGAGTAATCATTTGGTCTTGTGCAAGCAAGATATCATTGCCGTTTTTATCAGTGAAATAGAGCAATAAAGCTCCAACTCCAACAAACGGTTGGCATCGCTTTGCCTTAAAATAGAAAAAGCCGGGCGCATCTCGAGCAGTCATATCAGCAAGTTTATGCTCAGCCAACTTACCATTGCTGTCAACATAAAATAGAGTAAATTGTATGCCTTCGATACACAACGGTATCCATGCAGCCAGCATCAATAGCGCTAGTAAAAATATTCTATTTTTCATCTTCTTGCCCGTTGCTTGTATCGTCTTTTTCGTCTTCTGATTCAACTTCTTTACCCTTCTGCTGCCAATACCATATCCCAATAAAAGTTCCTACCGCCGTTACTGCAGCAATCGCAAGCCATACTCTTTTTTGTAGCAGCACATCTTTAAATGCTGACGTCCAATGACACTCACGATCTTTTAAGATCTTTGCATTAGGCGGCAAGACATCACGCGGAAAAATATGGAGTGTATCTTCTGGCAATGCCACACGGGTATAGAGATGAAATACTCCTCCCCGTGTATGTCGCACTTGGTCAAATAATTCTCGAAATGTCTGATTCTGATTAAAATCAAGCAGAATCGTTTTATGTGAAGCTGAGTTATACAGAAATAACTCCAAAGACTCTACATCTTTCCTTGCCAGCTGCACCTTCACCATATTATTTTCGCACAAGCTACTTATTCTTTCGTGAGGCTGAACAGGTACCGACACCCAGTTGCAATCCACAAGTTTTTCTGGCTTATGCACCCGAACAAATTCCATCGTATCTTCTGCATCCATCGCCACAATGGCCGATGCAAAAAGCAACCCCAAAATACTACCCGCCAGCCATTTCTTTTTCATCTTCTTCCTCGTTATTTAATGCAGGCTTTTGATTGCGATATATAAGGCAAGCAACTCCGGCAGCCAGAGTGGTCACCACGGTACAGAATATCGGTACCCGGTACATCTTGAGCATGCCTATTATCTGTTCAGTCTGTTTGCTCAGTACGGTGTTGATATCAGGAAGACGCATACCCGACTTTGAGCCGGTTCCGCCAAAACGAATTGTGCATGCGTCAGGGTACTTTTCGGGATTGATCTTAGCCGCATTCCACATACGCTTGAAAAACGTTTTAAAATCAAAATCACCTGCGGTATATTCATCAAATTCAGGCGATGTTTTATGCATAAATTGCGCAAAAGTAATAAGCAAATCGACCATCCATTCCTGCTCAAATGCTTTTTCTTGAGACGTCGCTGGCTCACCACGCACCATCGGATTATCAAAAAGCTCAGCAAAATAGCTTTTCACTTTATGCCGCGTGAGCGAATGAGGCCAGGCACGTTCATAAATTGCTAAAGACAGATTTGATTTACTAAAATTCACGTTCCATAGCAAATTTTCAAATTCTGCATGCTCTATTCCCGTTATTGCATACAGCTCAATACTGCCTCCTTTTCCGTACTTGGTATACAGCGACGCAATTACATCTCCATTTCTTGCAACAAATTGTTCTTTACCGTCCATATCAATCGCATATAACAGCAAATCACTTTTCCCTTTAAAAGGTGAAAATTGATGAATCAAAAGATGCCGGTAAAATTTATCTACAGAATCAGTTGTGTGTACTCCTGGCTCTTCATGAGAACCATGTTCACCCGGATAAACATAATTAATTTTTACGCTAATACGCGCAGGTATTTGCACATCCCCCATACCATTAATTTGCGAGCAACACAGTGCCATGAATGCTAACAATAACATGCTATTTTTCACATTTCCCTCTTTCAAAATAACTGTGCTTGGCCATCTTCAACTACCAAAAACTTCTCCTCCTGCAATTGCATAACAATTTTTTTTGCCCGTTCTGGCTCGACGGCTAATGCCGTCACCAACTGCTCAACCGGCATATTCTTGTGCGCCAACAGAGCACGCAAAACGGCACCCCGTAGTTGGCGGTCTGAACCTTCAAACTTGCTCTGCTTGGTGTGATGTGCGCTTGCACGGCTCGGATTCGCGTACGTCTTTTTAAGCATTACGCCAAAATCCATGAGTGCATAAAACCAATCGCGCGGCGCAGACGCATCAAGCGTCTGCTCAACCAGCGGCATGATTTCGCGGTCATGCACTTTTTGCGCAGAGCCAAAAAATGAATGAATAAACACCGCACGAATATTTGTTTCGATAAATACGTGCGGCCGATTGAATGAAAAGACACACACTGAGGCTGCTGTGGCAGCACCCAAACCGGGAAAATTCTGCAAGATCTGCGGATCGTTAGGTAATTGCCCATTATGTTGGCTGACCACCAGCTGGGCAATTTTTTGCAAATATAAGGCACGGCGATTGTATCCCAATCCTTGCCAGCACCTGAGCAACGTGTGCGACGAGGCTCCTGCCAGCGCCTTGAAGTTAGGTAATTCTGTCAAAAAATGCTCATATTTGCCTGCCACGCGATACGTCTGCGTTTGTTGCAGCATAATCTCTGAAACCAAAACGGCGTACGGATCTTCTACGTGCCGCCATGCAAAAATACGCCGGTGGCGCGCATAGAAATCCCAAATCATTGCGCGGAATTGGCATATTTGATCAGGAGTCAAAACCAGAAATGCTACGGTATTCTTGCCAGACATTGCATAAACAGCTTAGTATGAAAATATTAATGTGACAGACTTTATAATAATACCAAAAAAAGGAAATATATGCTGCTTGCGCAAAACATTAAACAGTTTATTAAAAATTTACCGATTGCCATGCTCTACGGCTCACTCCTGCTGCTCCTTTATGTGTGCATCTGCATGCCGGTAGTTGGCGCACTGTTCGGGCTACTTTTTGCACTCGCTCGCTGGAAAAAGAATGATGCTTTGCTTGATAGTGCGTGGGGACTCGGGTTTATCGCCATTGCAATGGCATCCGCTCTCATCGGCTCACTGCCCGCTGCAGTTTTACATTACGGCACTAAACGACTTGCGATCAGTCTCTTCTTTTCACTATTAGCCGTTTTTTTTGCGTTAGCCGCATTTATTGTCTGCTGCATCCAACGGCAAAAACCTAAGGCTGCCTACCTCTTTGTCTTATTGCTTGTCCCACTACTTCTGATCATTTCGCGCATTTCTGAAATCGGCATGGGGCACTGCTCAACATTTATCAATTGTTTATTTGCTGCAGGCGCCGCTCTTGCCACTGCCCTAGTGGTTGTATGGGGAGTGCGCATTACTATCTACCTGCATACCCGCAGCTGGCATAAACCGGAAGATGAACGTTACGCCATGATGCGCAAACAACTCGATATTAAAAATGCTATAACGCACTTTTTCTCAATTTTTCTCCCACAAGGCATTGCCATGCTCGTCATCGTTTATCCGGTAGTGCTCACTAATATTTACGGATGCAGCGCACACATTCCGACTTTTTTCGGGTATACACTGCCTGCCGCACCATTCACGCTCGTTCCTTATCCGATAGCAAAAACTACTCTGATGATTATTGCATTTGCCATCTGGCTCATCGGTTTTGCGTGCGAAGCAATTGCCGACTTTCAACTCTACCGTTTCAAACAACAACCAGCCAACAGCGACCGCGTGATGAAATCCGGTTTGTGGCGCTACTCACGCCATCCGAACTATTTTGGCGAAATCCTGATGTGGTGGGCACTCTGGTTGCTGTCTTTGGCCAGCAATGCTGGCGTGTTTGCGCTTATTGCCATTGTCAGTCCACTGCTCATCATGTATTTGCTGCTGCGCGTGTCTGGCATTCCGTTAATCGAGAAACAGATGGCGCATAATCAGGAGTATCGTGAATACAAGCGACACACGAGCATGCTCATCCCATGGTTTGTGCGGGGATAAAATTTTTAAGCCTTTTAGTTCTTCCGATCGTCTTTGCGAGCGAAGCGCGGCAATCCAGCTTGATTTACTTAAGCAGAACAACATTCATTTTTCTAAGACGATTTTCATTCCCTACACGTCATCCTTGCGAAAGCGAGGACCCAGTTTAATTATTATTTTTTTGCACTCACCAACGAAGTATTTGGTAAGAAAAAGAGAAACGCAATCTTGCGCTAGTTATAAATAAGGTTTTGAGCATTAATAGCTTTCAAACTGGGTCCTCACTTACGTAAGGATGACGGATTGGAGAGTGTCACTATTCATCTCAAAGTCCTGACGTATGCACTGTCAGTCACAATTTCTGGCTATACACAAGGCCCCTAAATAAACAGCGGAACAGAACAAATAAGAAACAAGAAACCGTAAAACTAAAATCCTTAACCTCGAAATGAGGGGTGATGTATCACCCCTCATTTCGATAATCGTTCTTCCTTAAACACACCCTCGCACACCAGCTGTTCAACTGGCAGGCGATCATTCGGTTCCTCTCCTGCCTGCATCTCTTTTGGCAACACTGATGCGTCGGCAGGCTTGCCCACCGCAAACATCATCTCAACCGTGTACCCATCAGGAATTTCAAGGACACGTTTTGCAGCATCATAATCAAAACCTTCCATGCCATGCACTACCAGCCCGTCATGTGATCCTTGGAGCGCCAGATTTTGCCATGCAGACCCGGTATCAAACGTATGCGTACGAGAAGGTTTATTATTTAAATAAAAAGCATCACGCGAGATGGTGACCACCAAAGCAGCCGCATTCTTTGCCCACGACTGATTAGCAGGTGCCAATAAACTGAGAAATTTCTGCCAGTGTGTGCTATCTCGTTTTGCGTAAATAAATTTCCACGGTTGATTATTGTAAGACGAGGGCGCCCAGCGTGCGGCTTCAAACAATGCCATCAATTGCTGATCTGAGATGGGTTCTGACGACATTGCACGTGGTGAATGGCGGTTCAGGATGATATCCATAATCGGATATGCTGCTTTTCTTATCATCTGTCTTTTCCTTTTGTTAAACATTTCGTATTTTAGGGGCCAGCATCATTTATTGTCTTAACCAAGAGTAGCCAAAACGACAAGGGAAAGTAATGCAGCGCGTCCTCCACCATCTATGTTTTTTATTTTTTATAACCAGTTCTACGAGTGCCATGCAGCACCAACCACCAAAATCACCGCCACGCTCGCAAACGGGCACGCAAGGTCAACATAACCTTGAACCAAGAGCATTATTTCCGGTGCAGCAGCCACCACAACAACAAGTTGCTCAGTACCAACAGCAACCACAACAGCTCGCGCAATACCCGCAACAGCAGCAACAAATGTATCTGCCACAATCACCGAATCAGATGTATCAGCAACAACCTCAAATAGTCAGCCTTAATATCCATATGCCTGCTATACACAACACCGTCGGTACCAACTTCCAACCGCAAACTAATATATCTAACGAAGGAAATAGTACCCACACCGAACTAAACGCAGAAACACATGCTCACGCAGAATTAACTCAAAATAATCCACCGCCACCTGAGCCACCAAAATACGTCAGCTGTTTCAATCAATTCGCTGAATTCGGACAAAATAACACGTACGTGTTGATGAGCGGTGCAGTGCTCTGCGGTTACGTGGCACTCTGGTATTGCCGCATCAGTGCACATAACGTAATGCGCCGTAGGCTCTCCTGGGGCAACTGGAAATCAGAATTGAAATTTAGCCAATTGATCACGCTGCCGCAAGAGAAATTGTGCGATGAGCTCGCGTTTGAAATAGCACGTCGCTACATCAACCCGAGCAACGCGCACGACACCTCACATTTATTAACCGAATTTTTTGCGCATATCGACCGGGAGCGTGCCACGCTGCGACGGTTTATTTGGTTATCCGGCTGGTTGCAGCGCTGTTGCGTTTCTTGGACGTTTCTCATTTTTGGCAAGCATGTGCGGCAGGCGCGCCGACACCTCAAACGCATTAATTTCTTGAAGAACACCGTTCTTTCGCGCGTCGCACAAAATACGTATCTAAACTTGATACCGCGTGATCAATCTGATTACATCGATGTTTTTTGCTCGCGTAATCCGTTCGGGCGAAAGACGACGTTCGAGCCGATTGCATTGCCGGTTGGGTGATTTTCAAATCACGGCATCCATCTTCGTTCTGCGAACTACGCCGGACAGGGCACAGGGAAAGAGGGATCACACCACCCCTCGTCATTCCTTCCAATTTTCCGACTACACTAAAGCCACGACGGACAAGGCGCATACTGAGAACTCCGATATGAAACAATTGCTCTCTGCTCGTCATCCTTACGAAAGTGAGGACCCAGTTTAATTATTATTTTTTGACATTCACCAAAGAATTGCCTGATCAGAGAAAAGCAATGAAATCTCGTACTCATTATAAATAAGGTTTTAAGCACTAATAGCTTTCAAACTGGGTCCTCACTTTCGTAAGGATGACGGAGAGGGCGTATAAAGCCATGAGAAAGCGAAAGTATAAGCAAACCCAGTTGGGAAAAGCAGCATATCAATCAACCCTCCTTAATCTCGAATCACAAGGCGCCCTGTCCGACGTAGCTTTCTACTACGCTCTTCGAGCTTCGAAGAACAAGCTAGCGAAGACGGACGCCGTGATTCGATAAGATTACATACATTTCTCACACGCCCGAATACACTCATTACACGCATGCGCACATCGCTTACATGCCTGTTGGCAGTGAATATCATTGCTTTCGCACAGCTTTTTGCATTCCTGCGCAACGGCGATGCAGTCGTGGCATTTTTTAATGCATTCTTGCAGATGCAGCACTTCTTGATGATCGCGGTTGTGCTCTAGCTGTTTATGGCACATCGCGATGCACGCGTCACACGCCGAAATAACATTTTCACAATTGAGCACGCACTCTTCACGCTCCACCTGATTATGCGCCAATTCGCATTCCATAAGGGCATGGCAGGCAATTTTGCTCTTTTGGCACGCATCAATGCAAGCTTGCAGCGTGTCTTTTACCGTTTTTTCATTTTTGTTCATGAGGAGGACCTTGTTTTGTATCAAATCGCTTGAGGCGCGATTTGAGAGTACAGATTTTATTGATAAGCCATTTTTAACGTACGAATGCTGGCTGGAGCACCTTTGACTGGTATAACACAATTCCCGCCCCCGGTAAACGGCCGGGGGTTACCCCCCCTTGGCCCAAGGGGGGGTAACCCCCGGGGTGAAATTCAGCAAATTGCCGTGTGGAAAGCACATTGCAAGCAATTTACCTCCTCCACTTGGTCACGTGTTTATTTCTATTTGAAATGTTCACATACATAGGCTATTAAAACTATTCATATCTGATATATTCATATTAGTTAAGAATATAGTACAATCATTTTACAAACGGAGGTTTCTCATGAAGAAACTACAATTAATCTCTCTTTTTGCAGGCATCATATTGCTTGCGCAACCAGTTGTTAGCAGGGCGGATGAAATCACCCCTTCACAGGCTGGCGACATGTTAAATTACATGTTGATGAAGGGTTTGAAGTTCGCGCAAGTATGTACTCATTATGACAGTAGAATAAAACCTCTGCGTGATATGGTTGAATCAGTTGCTAAGATCTATGCAACTCAAGGTCCCCAAGCTGTTGAAGATGCGGGCATGATAGACCAGATTGCCAATTATATATTGGCAGGTAGAATGCCGACTTTAGAAGAGGGGGATGTACTACTTAACAAAATCAGGTTTGTAATAGCAAGCAACGACTATCTCCAGAAATCAACAGTCAATGTTTTGCAAGAATTAAAAGCATGCCGAGCTTCTGGCACTATTATACCAGTAGATAAAGCTCAAGCAGTCAGACATAATATAGCCAATGCCCTGGGCGCAATGGAGAATCGATTTGAGTTGATGACTATGGCGTTAGCCAACTCCGAAAATACTGGCCTTACTCTCAATCGATGCTGCGGCACCCTAGCCGAAGATGCACTTGAAAGCTTTACCAGCAAAGCCGCTGATATAGATGCAAAAGGCATTTTATCACAGGCTTTTCAGATTGCTAAAAACAACAAGCTCAACATAGCGCTTGGTGTTGCTGGCGTTGCGACATTAGGCTACGTCGGGTACAAGCTTTATCAAAACAAAAAAGAAGCCGACCAGTTCGAATAAGTCATTACATTTCGTAATCTAATAACCCGGGCGAAGGACAACATCTTTCGCCCGGGTTTTGTTTTCATCTTTTTTTCTGTACTGCCAACCATCAATATTGCATTTCATGCGCACCTTGCTATTCTGCTGACCAACAAGATCAGTTAGCAGTTTAAACCCACTCGTAAATAGGAAGCTCATGAAGCAATTATCACGTATCTCGTTGTTGACAGGAATCATAGCACTTGCACAATTAAGTGGCTCAATAATAGCCATGGACGATGCAGAATTGAAGCTTATCCTCGCTTTAAAAGAGGCATTACTAGAATGCGTTGACACGGTACTTGGTAGCGGAGAACCTTTCCTTGCGCGCTTCAATGCCCTGAGATATTTGTATCACCGATCCCCTTCTCCTGATCTTGGCAAGATCAGTGACCAGGCAGAAATATTTTTACACAATATGCTTGAAGACAGATTGTCAATCGACGAGAAAATATATAACAACTTAAAAGATAAATTACTGTTTATTGTTGCGTATGATAAATACACAATGGATGCGCATAGGCTACCCGCAGAACTTGCTCATGAAACGCTTGATGCTACCTTGCTTACCATAAATTTTTTAGCTGATATATCTAAATTACCTCAAAGGACGCTTGCAGCAACCCGCGTCACGTTATCAAAATGTAGCGGACGCCTCCCGGATGGTGTATTCGATGGCGTTACTCAAGCAACTCAAATAGGCACAACTGGCATTTTATCGCACGCCTTTCAAATTGCTAAAAACAACAAGTTTGCTATGGGGTTCAGTTTGGCGGGTGCATTCGCATTGGGGTATCTCGGGTATGAGCTTTATCAGACCAAGAAAAAAGCTGAGGAGTTTTTAGGTAGCTTACACTAAAATCAACGTCATCGGAGATAAGGTTTAAGAGCAAGAGACGCCCAGATCGTCGTTGCTGTAAAGGTTAGGTAATTCGCTGATGAAAGTGATGTTTTTTTTCTAAGGTGATTTCCACTCCTGACATTTATCATTCACCTGCCTACACTAGGAATAGACATCCTCTAGAACAGTTGAAAATGCCCCCTTTCCGTCATCCTTACGAAAGTGAGGACCCAGTTTAATTATTATTTTTTGACATTAACCAAAAAATTGCGTGATCAGAAAAAAGCAATGAAATCTTGCGCTCATTATAAATAAGGTTTTGAGCATTAATAGCTTTCAAACTGGGTCCTCACTTTCGTAAGGATGACGGAAAGGGGATTGAACGTACCTTTAGAAAAATGGCTGCCATTCTTATCAACGAATTACTTAACCCTTACAGCGACTGGAAGCTATACTAACTACTTATTATCCATTTTTTTATGCTGTTTTCTTATCCCAAGGTGGGCTCTTTATCCCTCTTTTATCACCTGCATAAAATTATTTCAATTTGAATCTACCTAGCCGATCAGGTATTAAAACATATAATATTTGCTATATTCAGATTAGTGCATAACATTATCACAATTATCTTATACACCAGGGACTCTCATGAAAAAACTATCACTAATCTCTTTGTTTGCGAGTCTAATATTGCTGGCACAACCGCCTCAGACACCGCAACCACCAGCGAAATCAGACAAGTTAACGTTCAATAATCGAACAGGAAATCCGTTTAGTAAATTGCCAATTGGGCGTGGACGCAGATGAGTAATGTAAAAAATAACAAACGTGGATTTGCGCTGCCACTTACGATGGCATTAGTTTCTGCTATGGTGGCACTTACCGGGCTCTTATATTTGGCAGGCGCTGTTTTTTTACCGTATCAACGGGCTATGATTTTGCAGGAAAAGGTGCGGCAGCTAGCGCTGGGTGGTGTGCAAATAGGCATGAGCCAGTTATCACGCTCATTTGAGCCGGAAAAAAAGGCAGATACCAATGATGCATCTGCCCAAAAACCGCCAGAACCTGATATAGGACCTGCACAATTCTTGGCATATCTATTAGCTAATCTGTATAAATGGCAAACAATTGATTTAATAAAATCTCGTGACGGTATTGCCGGACAGATAAAACTATGCATTTCTGTTGAAGAGGGAAAAATAAATCTTAATCAGATGTATGATTTTAAAAATCATAGATTTATTGATTTAGGTTCTGCCAAAGAAGGGTGGAAAACGGTGATAGCCGAAATCATCAAACGCATTGAGAAAAAGATGAACGTTACGGGATTGTTTGCACCACTTGAAGCTTTTTTAAGAAAGCGCACCGCACCGCTCAATGATGTTACCGAATTGCTGGCCATTCCTGAATTTGGCGCATTTAAAAATAATATTTTTTATGAGCCGTCACTGCCAGAGACCGCTGAAACTAAAGAAAAAAGTGAAAAAAATAAACCGCTCTATCTGACTGATATTTTTACCGTTGCTACCGATAGACCGCAGATAGAGCCGTGGGTTATTTCTGATTCCCTTCTGACCGGCTTGGATTTATCGCGGGCTTCTCTTGAAGGAAAAAATACTGCAGTATTAATGGAGCAGACATTAAAAGGATTTAAGAAAAATAGCGCTATAAAGGATCTTTGGAGCAGTAAACTTGGCAAAATATACGGGAAAGAGTTGCAGAGTTTACCTAAAAATATAGAATCAGTGCTCAGTACTGCTTTTGAGCCTAAAAATTTTTGTATACGAGTAACAGCAACAAGCGGGTCACTTATGCAGCAATTATGCGCAATAGTGGAACGTCGACCTCACGCTTCGGCAGGGCAAAGCAGTCGACTTT
>Ga0206953_1056_pt1 | contig 23665 bp, 19 predicted proteins | sample Alteio_BWOrgHeat_36_FD_152977 | JGI IMG/M metagenome (GOLD analysis project Ga0206953, IMG submission 152977) | Enriched cells from forest soil in Barre Woods Harvard Forest LTER site, Petersham, Massachusetts, United States -... | ecosystem: Environmental > Terrestrial > Soil > Temperate forest >...
TGGACATTGACGCTTGCGGTGCCAATACCACCTGCTTGTGTGACATCGCTGACTTGTCCATCACCAAAATTAAACGATACTTTGCTAATCGTCCCTGTACTTGAGGAGCCGTTTGCGGTAAAGGTAAGAGCGTATGGCGCCTCTCCGGAATTAGAACGATCAAGCGTCAAACTGTTACAGGTAGGTGGTGTACCACCGCTTGCAGGTGCGCTGCTTGGTGTCGGTGAAGTAGTTGGTATTGCGGTTGGTGCTGCGGAGGGAATCGCAGTAGGAGCTGCTGATGGAACAGATGTTGTAGGTGTTGCGGAGATAGAAGGAGCGGGTGTAGGCGTGCCGGATGGAATGCTTTCCGATGGTGCAGCACCGCCTATGGCAATTGTGGCAGGAGTAGCACTCGATAGGACGTTTTCACTCGCTTGGTCATTTGACCCGATTGAGAGCACTTGTGTGTTTGTCGTATAGGTCACAAGAGTTGGAGTACCAGGAGGTGTGTTCTTTACTGCAGTAAATGTGACCGTTGCGGCAGTTACTTTTGATTGGATTGCTTTTGTAGGATCAGGACCGACAGAAAGTGTCACGGCGATTTTCCCCGGTGAATAGACCGGCCCCTCAAGAACAGATGGAAATGCCGTGGTATTTGCCTTAAAAGCATCTGCTGAGGCCGTTGCCAAAACACTTGGGTCATATTGAATTTCTACTTTTACGAATGAAACCAAATTTTTCCCCGGGTCAACCGTAATATCAAGCGGAATAGCGCTGCCGACCGTTGATTGTATAGGTGTAGCAGCAGATGATGTAGGGTTGAAAGCAAGGTTGGTAGATGCTTGTGCATGCTGTTGAGTGTTGGTTGTTTGTTGAAGGATATAAACAGTTAGTGGAATACCAACAAGAAGAACAACGATAAATCCAATCAGGAATAGTTTTCTACCGTTTAAATTCATACAGAAAGAGCCGTTCCAAAACGAACGGTAATTTTATCGTATAGAAGAATAATGGTTGTGTCAATAGATACGAGCGAAAAAGTTTTACGAATTAATGAGTCAACTAACTTTTATATGGGTCTTGACAAAGAAAAGTTTCTAATTTATACTTTAGCATACTAAATGACTGAGTGATAACTCAACTATAAATTTATTGTTATGGCAACAAAATCAACAATCAAACCACTTTTCGATAATGTACTTATCAAACCGCTCCAAACGGAAACAAAAAGCGCAGGCGGTATTTATCTTCCCGAAAATGTCAAAGAAAAACCCCAAATCGGTGAAGTCATGGCAGTCGGTCCTGGCATTGTTCATCCAAATGGTGAAGTTGAAAAAGTGGTCGTTAAGGTTGGCGACAAAGTATACTACACCAAATGGGGTGGCAATGAAGTTAAAGTTGATAATGAGGAGTGGAAAATCGTCAAACAAACTGATATACTCGCAATCGTTAACTAACGTTTTATATACAAACTAAATATTATGGCAAAGCAATTACAATTTGGAGAAGAAGCAAGACAATCACTTGTTAAAGGTGTTAATCAATTGGCACAAGCTGTTATCACAACGCTTGGTCCAAAAGGACGCAATGTCGCACTTGAGAAAAAGTGGGGAGGACCAACTGTTGTCCATGATGGTGTGACTGTTGCAAAAGAAATTGACCTCAAAGATCCGTTTGAAAATATGGGAGCCCAAATGGTAAAAGAAGCGGCCAGCAAGACAAATGACAACGCTGGAGATGGCACAACAACAGCAACCGTTCTGGCACAAGCTATTGTTAATGAAGGAATGAAATATGTTACGGCGGGTGCTAACCCAATGATCCTGCGTGAAGGTGTCAATAAAGCAGTAGTAAAAGTTATTGAAGAAATTAAGAGTATGGCACGACCTGTCAAAGATGAAGATGTCGTCCGTGTTGCTACAATTTCCGCACAAGATGAGACCATAGGTTCAATGATCGCTGAAGCACTCAACAAAGTAGGCAAAGACGGTGTCGTCACTGTTGAAGAAGGCCGCACGATGGAAATGGAAGTAGCCTATAAAGAAGGTATGGAATTTGACAAAGGCTACGTTTCAGCGTACTTTGCAACCAACACAGATAAAATGGAAGCTGAAATTGAGGATCCTTATATCCTAATCACCGACAAAAAGATTTCAGCACTCAATGAGTTTCTCCCTTTCCTTGAAAGTCTTGTCAAAGTTACCAAGAATTTTGTCATTATCGCTGATGACATTGAAGGCGAAGCACTTGCAGCATTGATTGTGAACAAACTCAAGGGTACATTCAATTCAGTTGCGATTAAAGCTCCGGGATTTGGTGACAGACGTAAAGAAATGCTTGAAGATATCGCCATTTTGACCGGAGGTACCGTTATCTCAGAAGACACCGGACGAACACTTGAAAGTGTAACTGTTGAAGACTGCGGACGAGCAGACAAAGTTTGGGCTGACAAAGACAACACCCGCATCATTGGCGGCAAAGGTGACAAGAAAGCGCTTTCATCAAGAATTGCACAGATCAAAGGTGCAATTGACAGGACGACATCTGACTTTGACCGTGAGAAATTGCAGGAAAGACTTGCCAAATTAGCAGGTGGAGTTGCTGTTATCAATGTCGGTGCTGCAACCGAAGTTGAGATGAAAGAGAAAAAAGAGCGCGTCAATGACGCTGTTGCAGCTACCAAAGCTGCTCTTGAAGAAGGCATTGTCCCCGGCGGTGGAGTGACTTTGCTCAAAGCTCGTAGAGTACTTGCAGCATTGCGTGAAAGTTTGACAGTGGATGATCAAAAACTCGGAGTTGATATCCTGTACAATGCTCTTGAACAGCCGATCCGGTGGATTGTGAAGAATGCCGGCGAAGATGACGGCTGGGTTATCAAATCTATTGAAGAGCAAGAAAAGGGTAGTAAAAAAGACACCGATTATGGATTCAATGCAATCACCGGCAAGTTTGACAGTATGCTCAAAGCAGGTATTGTTGATCCTGCAAAAGTCACCCGTTCTGCAGTCCAAAATGCAGCAAGTGTCGGAACAATGGTCCTGACAACTGAGTGTTTGATCGCAGACCTTCCTGAAAAAGAATCTCCAGCCGGTGGTATGCCAGGAGGCATGCCCGGCGGTATGGGTGGAATGTATTAAAGTAAAAATTTAAAGCAAAAAATAAAAAGTTTTCCCGCTGAAAGGCGGGTTTTTTTATTGTCTAGAAACATTTTATGAGCCTCTTATCAACTCTTGTCTTTCAGTTTTTCAATAGTATAATATGGCTCTATGGCTCATCCAGATAGAACGCCAGGCATGACAGAGAGGCCGTTGTCGTTTTCTCAAGTGCGTGAAAATTTACGCCGACCTGCAGGAATTGACGATACTCAGTGGAGAGGAAGTCTTGCCGTGTACGGGATGATTGGACGAATGGGTGGCATACCCAAAGATCATGTAGCAGAAAGTCCTTACGGAAATGGTGTTGCAAGTCAATTCACGGTAAATCCTTTTTCAGGAGAAAAGCAGCCTGATCCATCGCTTGCCAGTCCTGTTATCGTTGGTTATACACCGTTAGATGCTGCTGTGAGTGTGCAGACAATGGTGCTGGAGAAAGGACGCCTGATTTCTCGTAGTGAAACATTACCTGCAATCGGTGTTACGACTGCCGAAACGGATATTGTGCGCGGTCAGGCAATACGTACACTAGGAGAAGAAATTCGAAGAATTGCTTCAGCAGCCACCACATTTAATGAAATTTTAGGAAAGTTTTCAAATTACTAAGCCGCAGTGCTTTTGCCGGTGCCGAGGAGTTCTTGTGATTTTTTCAGGATCTCTTTCCAATTCCCTGCTTTTTTGAACATCAAAATATATGCCTGAGCTTCTTTTACATCAAAGAACCATGTGAGGAAAAGATATAGAGATAACCCCAAGAGGCTTGAGATGCCCGTGAGCACGATCAAATTGATTGTACGTGTTGTATCAAAAACGAGCTGGTCAAGCAGCTTAATTGGGATGTAGAGAGCAAATGCGGTCAAACAGGAGGAGACCAAAATTTTTGTCCATGAAGGAAGGAGGGTAGATTTGCCAAAGCCGCCGACACGCTGTTCTAAAATCAAAAAAAGAATAATTAATTGAAAAAGGCTTGCAATTGAGAATGAGAGACCCAAACTTTGCACTCCCCAATGGAAAATAGTGATAAAGATGTACGAAAGAACGATCAAAACACCAGTTGAAAGGCCTCCAATAATTAATGGTACTTTAGTGTCATGCAATGCGTAAAAAGCGCGTAGTATTAAGGTGATTAGTGCCTGGGTGAATATAGAAACAGTAAAAAGCGCAAGTGTTTGACCGGTTGCAACGGTTGCAGGCCAGTCGAATTTACTCGCCCCAAAAACGAGCCGCACGAGAGGAATACGCAGTACCAGAAAGAGAACAGAGACAGGAAGGACAAGATAGAGCATCTGATTGAAGCTGTTAATAAAAGTTGTCTTAAATTCGCTGATTCTATCTTTTTCTCGTGAGAGGACAGGAAAAGCTGCTTGCGCAATAGTCTGGCCGAAAAGCGCAACAGGTGCAAAAGCAAGCGTTTGGGCAAAATCAAAAATCACGTTCATTCTTCCTGGATTATCAAGAAAGGAAATAAGAGCGCCAACAGCAATAGTTCCCAATTGATAGACGAGAACTGAGATTGTCCGCGGCCACATGAGCTTGCCGACTTTTTTCACCCCTTCTGAAAGGAAATTTGATAAATCAGGTGTGAAATGGAAGCCAACTTGGCGTGCCAAGGGGATTTGCGCTGCGATAAAAATAAGCCCGCCCAGGATCACACCAATAGCTGTTGAATAAATACCAACGGTTGGTGAGAAGACCAAAACACCAATGATAATGCCGAGATTATATAACGCTGCCGCAATGCCCGGAATAAAGAAGTGATTGTATGATTGTAACAGTGCAGTGAAAAATGTGGCGACAATAAAAAGGAGCTGGCCGATAATAATAATGCGCATCAAATTCACCATAAGTGTCATCTGTGTTGGAGTGAAATTGGAACCAAGGTTGAATATCTGAAGAATTTGCGGCGCAAATAGTGAGAGAATCACTGAAAAAATGACAAAGATTACAAGGCCGATTGCGAGAAGATTTGATGCCATTTTGTGGGCTTCTTTTTCCTTTCCTTTTGATAGATAATCCGAAAAGACCGGAATAAAAGCACTGGACAGCGCTGCCGCAATCGTCAGTTGGAAAATTGTATTGGGGAGCTGCGTTGAATACAGATAAATACCCAGCATGTTGGAAGCACCGAAGATCCCTACGAGCAGTCTCTGTCGAATCAAGCCAAGAACTTGGGAAAGAATGACCGTCATCATGATAACAAAAGCAGCAGAAAGGATGTTGGTCTGGCGGCGCGTCAAAAGATCAAGACTTTTGGATAAGAACTTGTTCGTCATAAAATATGAATGTCATCGCGGGGTTTGTGGGCGAGTCAAATAACCTGTGATGACATCAGTAGAGTAAATATTGTTTTTTTAAGTATATCATGCTAAAATTACAAAATGCCAATACTAAAACACGCAAAGAAAAAATTAAAACAGGATAAAAAGCGTACCATAAAAAATAAAAAAATAAAAGAGACGTACAAAAGCTTGGTAAAGAAAGCAAAAGAAAAAAGCTCGAAGGAGACTGTGAGTAGTGCCTTTAGTGCTATCGATAAAGCTGCAAAAAAGAATATATTAAGTAAAAACAAGGCTGCACATTTAAAATCGGCTCTTACCAAGCACGCATCTGGCGACAAAACTCCATCTGAAGCATCTGCAAAACCAAAATCGCAGACTAAAATCGCAGAAAAAGCAAAAAAGACAGCAACTGCCGCTAAGGCTTCGAAATCATCAGGGGCAAAAAAGACGAAGCCCTCCTCAAAAAAGTAATTAGTATTTAGTAACTAGTAGTTAGGATATTTTTTGTTTTATACTAAATACAAAGACAAATTATGCTAGATATCAATCTCATTCGGGAAAATCCGAAAAAAATTCAGCAGGCCGCTTTGGCAAAAGGGGTAACTGTTGATATTGATTTGGTACTCAAACTTGATGGAGAAGTCCAAAGCCTGCAGCGGGAAATTCAGCAAATCCGCGAAGAAAGAAATACTCTCGCAAAAAGTATCAAAGGCAAACCGTCTCCTGGACAAGTCGAAAAAGGTAGAGAAATAAAGGAAGAACTAGAGAAAAAAGAAAATGCTTTCAAAATCGCAGATACGGAATTACAATCGCTTCTTGTGGGAATTCCCAATCCTTCAAAGCCGGACGTGAAAGTCGGCAGAGATGAATCCGAGAATGAAGTGATAAAGACGGTCGGCAAGCCGAAAAAGTTTGATTTCAAAATAAAAGATCATCTTGAGCTAGGTGAAGCGCTTGATATTATTGATGTCAAAAAAGCTGCTGCCGTAAGTGGGCCACGGTTTTATTATCTAAAAAAAGATGGAGCTCTTTTATCATTTGCTTTGAAGCAATTTGCATTTGAGACGCTGCTTAAAGAAGGCTTTACGCCGATTCTTCCGCCGGTACTCGTAAAAAAAGACATCATGGATGGCTTGGGCTATACGCAGATGGGGGACGCGGAAAATATCTTTACGACCGAAAATGGCGACTTATATCTGGTAGGTACTGCAGAGCAATCTATTGTACCATATCATATGAATGATGTGTTGAGAAAAGAAGAGTTACCTAAAAGATATGTAGGTTTCTCGACAGCTTTTAGAAGAGAAGCTGGTAGTTATGGAAAAGATACAAGAGGCATAATTAGAGTTCATCAATTTGATAAGACTGAAATGGTTTCGTTTGTTGCCGAAGGAGAAGATGATCGTGAACATGAGTACATGCTTTCTATAGAAGAGAATTTTATGAAACTTTTGGGTATCCCCTATCAAGTGGTTAAAGTGTGTACTGGTGATTTGGGTTTTAACGCAGCTCGAAAATACGATATTGAGGCGTGGATTCCATCTCAAGAAAAGTATCGTGAAATGACATCGACATCTACAGTAACAGATTTCCAATCAAGACGGCTGAATATGCGATACCAGGACGGGGATCAGAGGAAGTATCTGCAAGCTCTCAATGGAACCGCCTTTTCAACCAGACCCCTTGTTGCCATTTTGGAGAATTACCAGCAGGAAGAAGGAAGTGTTGTAGTTCCTGAAGTTTTGAGAAAGTATATGGGTAAAGATAAAATCGAAATAATAAAGAAAAAATAGAAATTTAAAGGCATTAAAACAATCTTGAGTGCTAAAATTGTGGCACATTCTGGAGGCATAGAACGTTTTGCAAATCTTGATAGTTTTATCCAATATGCCGGTATTGCACCACGGGAGAAATCCAGTGGCAAATTGAAAAGACACAGTAAAAGCAAAACAGGGAGCCGGAAGTTAAACCATGCCTTTTACATGGCAGCAATGGTGCAGTTGAGATGGAAAGCAAAAGAGTATTTTGAGAAAAAGATTAAAGAAGGTAAAACTAAAAAGCATGCTCTTAAATGCTTGATGAAGAGAACAGCTTGTATTGCTTACGGGATGCTAAAATCTGGTGAAGAATACAGAGGATGACGAATATTGTCTATGGCATGATGATGGCAAAAGAGGCAAAAATTACTTAATCATCAACACGAAATGGGAAGAGAAAAAGAGTAATCTCTCGCAATTATACTCAACAGTGGAATCTAACAAATGACTTTGTCCGTAAATGGAAAAAGTCAAGTTACCTTAAAAAAGTTATGGGTAATGTTTAGTGCTTTACCTTGTGGTACTTCTGGGATACCATTTTCGCCTTCCATCCTTGCATTATCGTAAACTTCAAGAGAAAAAGCAATCAATCGTCAATGTCAAAATAGTAAAATTAATTCAAAAATATTCTGGGATACGTAAAAAATTTAACTTCATAAACACTTGCTCCGCATCGTGAACGACGTTTGAACGATGATGCAAAAACAAGAAGACTATGTTTACATTCCTGACGTCTCCTCACAATATCAAATTTAGCTTATATCATCTACCGACTAATAGCACTAACTATCGCTCTTCTATATTTTGAAGATGCCTCAACATTATGCCCAGCAGAATCAATAATTCTTGCAGGTACTCCAAATCGTTGAGCAGCAGTATGAGCTCGACGTTTAAGTTTCGGCATTTCGCTTCCTCCTGCAAAAATAGTTACCTCAATTCCTCGATCTCTTATACTTGAAATAAGTCCGCCAACTTCGATATTACCAATATCTTGAGGGATTCTTCCATTATACCTTTCTTCCCAAATTTTCTGAGTATAAGGATCTTCTAGATCATCAGCAAATATCGGAGACAAAGAAGCAAGAACAAGACGATTTGGAGAGAGCCCTCTTCTCCCTAAGACAGTTGCCAGAAGTAATGTTTCTACAGCTCCAATGGAATGACCAACGATAGTTTTTGGTCTTATCCTACGACTATCTACCTGTTCTAAAATATGATCTGTCCAACCATACATATTTGGTTCATCCTGCCAATGTAGATCAACTGGAGTAAATACAGTTCCACTCTTATGTGCTTCTGATACTAGGTTTGGATAGTCTGCTATTTGATCATATTTCCCTGCTAAAAAAAGTACCTCATTATTCATAATGATTGATGTATACATCAGGTATGTCTACTTTGTCAATATTTGATAGGTTCGAGTCCTAATCAGGATTATAAAATTTTGAGGCTACGAAAAATTATCGTGTCTAAATTTTGGTGCCCCGCGACTAGGATTCGACCCAACATTTGATAAAACTATACGCTTCACTAATGAATATATCAGTATCAGATAAAGCATCTCCTTGGCAGAATGGTTACCAGGAATCTTTCTTTGGAAGGTTTAAAGAAGAGTTTGGAGATATTAACAGATTTGAAACAACTGGTGAAATGATCGAGGCAATTTATCAGTATATCCACTATTACAACACCAAAAGAATTCATACCTCCTTAAAAATGCCTCCTGCCGTTTACGCTAAACAATTCCTGAAAAAGTCTTAGAAAAACTTCTTCGTAAATTGGGTGGTTGACAAAATGACTGAAGAAAATAGCTCCGGCTTAAGATTTTCTCCGAAAGATTTTGAAGGAGCAAAAGGGAAGTATGGTGCTTTTCCAGAAGCAGGCACACCACAGGACGACCTCGAATTTGTTTTAAACACATTAACAAGGCAAGATCTTTTAGTCCCTGGGAGTAGTAAGATGCAATTTGCAGGACATCATTTACCTACGGGAGTTGGGGAAATGCCTCAAACTGAGATAGAAGCACTGCTTGAGTTTCTAAAGAATGATTGGAATCTTTTGCAGACTAGTCGAGGAAGGTGGGACGATGTGAGGGTATTTATTCCTAGAGGTGAGTTAGGGAAAGTAATGCCTGATACATTTAGGCAACTTCAAGAAGATGTTGATAGCTTAAATAGTCATGGTATACCACTAGCATTGGATCTAATTAGTATTAGACGTCAAATTGCCATAGATGGACAATTTGATAGTATTAATAGTGTTCCTCATATTGATCCATTATCATATCTAATTTCTATCTCTAATAATGATTCTGACATTTATACCACGGACTATCTTCTTGGAGAAGGAACGATGACACCTGCTAGTCCAAGGATTGCTCGTGTTACCTTTCACGATAGAAAAGAATTTTCTTCAGATGCTAGTGTAATTTACAGAAAACCTAATTTCGTTGCTCATATAAGTCCTCCTGGTCCTGATGGTGCAGAAAGAATAGTTATCAACGTTGGAACCAAAATGCGCAACTCTGGCGTACCAAGGAGACGATAAGGGATAATGCAATTTTATTTATAGAGGTTTCATACACTAATGTAGCATTAGCGGCTTTATTGCTCTATTGTGATTTTTGCCGTTAATACAATCCAATTTCATGTTTTTGAAGCAAATAATTTTTCTTGACAAAAATTTCCTTTCGTTTCACTATTAAGTTATCCCAACAATAAAAGGGGGTGATTGTTCATGCCAGTAAAGAAAAAGACAGCAGCAAAGAAGACAGCAGTAAAGAAAACAGTTAAAAAAACTGTAAAGAAATCAGCTGCAAAAAAGAAAAAGTAATTTTTTCTCAATTGATCAATTGGTAAAACCCCTGCCCTACGGTAGGGGTTTTTTTTGAAGCTATCCTGTGATAATATGCGAAAATTATATGACTATGCCTGAAAGAATTACTCCCTTACCTCAGCTGGAGCGATCAGATCGCTCAGAAGCTGAAAAAGCTATATTTCTGAAAGACGTAACATTATGGAGAGAGCATGCTGCAAATGAGAAAAGTCTTAATTATACAGCAACTCTGCCGAAAATTGTCGGCTATGTCCCTAAAGGAGAAAGAGGTTTCTTTTCTACAGCGGTTCAGAAAAGACGACAATGGTATGTACATACGCAAGAGGACATGCATGATGAATTAGAGAGGAGCAGATTACATCTTTTGCGTAAAGAGATGCGTGAAACATTGCAACTAGTAGATGAAGATAATGCTTTTTTATGTTATCCAGCATTGAATATAGAATCATATTATTTGAATAAGCATTCTGTGAAAGCTGGCTCAGTTATTGGTGAAGCGCTTGAACCGCATATTGAGCCGCCTTTTTATCTTGTTTGCGATACGGCATCCACCAATTTCTATATGGGGCCTGCATGCGCTAGGTATTCAGGTCTTATGGATGGTAGTCTAGATTTAGAACATTCTGGGCCATTCACTGTTGTCTCTGCTCCTCCATGGGCAATTGTCCGAGTAGGACCATGGACAGTACATGGGAGTCCGACTGTTACAAAAGATACAGAGCGTACTATTATGCTACTTAATCCTTCAGTTTATGATGGATGAGAAATTTGAACTTCATTTCGAAGCTGAAATGTGGTAAGATAAGTAACTATGCTAAATCTCATCAACAAATTCTTCGATCCCAATCAAAAAGAAATTAATGCGCTTGTGCCCATCGTTAACAAGATCAACGCTGAGGAAGAAAATGTCAAAAAATTAAAAGAGAAAGATTTCGCGAAGAAAACAGAAGAGTTTAAATCTCGTTTGAAAGACGGGGAAAAGCTCATGGATATTTTGCCTGAGGCATTTGCACTGGCTCGTGAAGCCTCTAGAAGAGCATTGGGACTTAGACAATTCGATACCCAGATGATGGGAGGCATTACGCTGGCACAGGGAAAAATCGCAGAACAAAAAACAGGTGAAGGAAAAACATTAACTGCTGTTTCCGCATTATACCTTCATAGTTTGATGGGCAAAGGTGCTCATTTGGTGACGGTTAATGATTACTTGGCACGGCGTGATGCTGGCTGGATGGGACCTGTTTTCCATCTGCTTGGAGTATCAGTTGCCGCGATGATCAATGAGCAATCCTTTATTTTTGATCCTGAATTTACCAACAAAGAAGCAGCAGATTACCGGCTTCTGCATCTTAAACCTATCAGTAGAAAAGAAGCGTATGACGCCGATGTGACATATGGAATCAACTCGGAGTTTGGTTTCGATTATCTCAGAGACAATATGGCACAAGACCTTTCAGGTGTTGTCCAACGCGGCTATTATTATGCGATTGTTGATGAGGTCGATTCCGTTCTTATCGATGAAGCGCGCACGCCGCATATTATCTCAGCACCTGACGAATCGCCCTCACAGCGCTATTACGAATACGCAAAAGTTGTTGATAAACTGTCGCCAGATACCGATTATAAAATTGATGAAAAACTCCGCACTGCACATCTGACAGATCACGGAATCGGCAAGATTGAAAAATTGTATGGCATCAAAGATATTTATGAAAAAGATTTTGACACGGTATATCATTTGGAAGCAGCGCTGAAAGCCCGTGCGCTGTTTCACAGGGAAAAAGATTATATTGTCAAAGACAATCAGGTGATTTTGGTCGACGAATTCACCGGCCGGCTTTTGGAAGGACGTCGTTTGTCTGAGGGGATTCATCAGGCAATTGAGGCAAAAGAAGATGTGCCTATTCAGCGTGAATCTAAAACACTTGCGACTGTTTCTCTTCAGAACTACTTCCGTATGTATGAGCGCCTTGCCGGTATGACAGGTACTGCCGTGACAGAGGCAGAGGAGTTTAAGAAAATTTACAAACTCGATGTTGTCGTAATTCCGACCTATCGGCAAATACAGCGTATTGATTCTCCTGACGCGGTGTATAAAACAGGACGCGCGAAATACAGTGCGGTGGCAAACGCTATTGAGGAAGCATACAAAAAAGGACAACCTATTCTTGTCGGTACAACATCGATTGATAAAAACGAAATCGTTTCGGAGTTGTTGAGCAGGCGAAAAATACCACATGAAGTGCTGAACGCAAAAAATCATTTGCGAGAAGCAGAAATCATTTCAAATGCCGGTAAAAAAGGCGCTGTGACTGTAGCGACCAACATGGCAGGGCGCGGTGTGGATATTGTTTTGGGTGGTGAAACGCCAAAAAATCCAGACGGTTCTGCAAAGCAGAATTCGCCTGAGTTTAAAAAGTGGCAAAAGGAACATGATGAAGTTTTAGATTTAGGAGGCTTGTTAGTCATCGGTACCGAACGTCATGAATCACGCCGTATCGATAATCAGCTCCGCGGACGATCGGGACGACAAGGTGATCCGGGAGCATCACGCTTTTTTGTGGCACTGGATGATGACATCATGCGGCTTTTCGGCGGCGACAGAATTGCCAGTCTTATGACACGCTTTAATATGCCGGAAGACATTCCGCTTGAGCATGCGCTTGTCACAAAATCGATTGAAAATGCTCAGGTAAAAGTAGAAGGCTTTAATTTCGACACCCGCAAACATCTCGTTGAGTATGATGATGTATTGAATAAGCAGCGTGAAATTATCTATGGCAGACGGCGAAAAGTTCTTGAAAGCTCACTTGATGAAAAAAGTACATTGAAGGAAACCATCCGAGAAAAAATTCACGATTCTATTAGAAACCTTGTCGAAATGGCAATTGCAAATCAATCGCTGACAAATAATTCTCTGAATGAAGAAGTTACCGAAGCGTTTAACACTATTATTCCTTTTGATGATGCTTCCAAAGAACAACTGACCAAGCAGCTTGAACAATATCAGGATGAAGAGGCAAAGATCGAGTTCCTTTTCAAAATTTCGGATGATATCTACGACAAAAGAGAAGAGCAATTAGGAGCGCCTTTTATGCGCCAAATTGAGAAATTTATTATGCTGTCGGTTGTCGACAATCTTTGGACCAATCACTTGGATGCCATTGATAATTTGCGCCAAGGGATCGGTCTTCGCGGTTACGCACAGCGTGATCCATTGGTAGAATATAAAAATGAGGCTTTCCGCATGTTTGAACAATTAATTTTGGCGATGGATGATGAGGTTGTGCATCGGATTTACAAAGTCCAAGTCCAGCAGCCGACTGCAACTCCTGTCCCATCAGGAATGACACATACGCATGCAGATGGAAGCGTCCATCAGGGTGCTCCTCATCCTGAAGTAGTTGTTCCTGTCGCACCTCAGAAAAAAATGATCACCAATACACCACAGAGTGAAATTTCGGAAAATAATAAAAAGCCTGCGAATGAAGATGCAAAGAAGAAGCTCAGTCGTAACGATCCATGCTGGTGTGGTTCAGGGAAGAAATGGAAATTTTGTCACTATCCTCAGAAAGGTTGATATAGCAGTCTAAACATTAATTTCATGTACCACGTAAAATAACAATGTGAGCAGTTCGGCAATCTATAAGTTATACTAAAACTATACAGGTATTCTACATAGCCTATACTCATAACCTTACAGATGAGTGGTGGCTTATGATACTAAAAAATCATCTATCATTAATCTCATGTACATCCTTTTTGAGCATTAACAAAGATTATTGGATTATTATCTTTATCAACCGTAGAAAAAAATGGAAGTGTTTGTAATGTTGTAAAAAGATAATCTTGAGAAGAATTATTTAATTCTACAAAACCTATATTATTAGTTTTTGTCAATTTGCAAAATGTATGGACATCTGGAGAACTATAGAGTTGAGTAATTATATCTTCCCGAGGATCTTTATTTAACGCATAATCTGGTCCTGCGCTTGCGCCAACAAATAATTTTCTGCCTGCTAGATGAATATCTCTTTCATCATCACCGACAAAACTTGCTGTTGGCGGACTATCTGCCCGTATCGCTTTAATCATATCCGACTCATTTTTGCCGTAATAAACAGTCGGTTGAGAGTTTAAAAATGGTGTCAGTTCGATTACTCCTGAAACTGTCAGAAAAAACATACAGATAATACCTGAGAATATAATAAAAAAACGTTTTTTTTCAAAGAACCAATTACTGATGGAGTAGGCAGCTATAACATCTACAATAATATTCATGGGAACAATCCATTTATGATTTTCACTTACTCCAGGAGAAAGCTTTACCGTATTGACTAATATAAATGTTGGAATAATGAAAGCGAGTAGGGCAAAAAATAATTCCTTATTCTTTTTCCTAATAAAATAAAGACTTATAAAAAAGAAAACGCCTCTCAATCCATAAGCAAAAGCATAGTTTTTAACAATATCACTAGCATACTTAGCAAATGATCTGGAAGGATCACTGTCATTAGTCATAAAAGTAAAATCAACTTTGGGGTATTGTACTTGCGCAGGGATAAACCATATAGGGTTGCTTATAACATATTTTAAAATTGCATAGCAAAAAGTAAAAACTATCATAAAGCCTATCAATAAAAAAAGAGTTTGTATTTTTTTCCGATCAAAAATAAGAATAAAAAGTAATGCGCAAAATACAGTGATACAGATATAAATTTCCCAGTAAAAAAATGCGCCCATTATCATTCCCAAAATAAGAAGAGTTCTTTTGGAGAACTCTTGACGTTTACAAAAAATAAAAAGACAAAAAAGTAAATAAGGAATTCCAAATATCATATGTCTTTCTTCTAGAAAATAGAAAAGATTAAAGAATATACCTGCATAATGATAAGGATTTCCCGGTATAAAAGAGGCGTACCACGGATGCTGAGTATTGCTTAAGGTATTTCCAATTATTTCAAAAATATTTTCGTTTTGTATTATAGATAAGTAGTAAAAAAAATGTCCGCTTCCTGATAAAACAGCCAATATCGCAGCAATAACTCCTGCAATTTTTGTATTAAATAATTCTTCAGCACTACCTATGATTGCAAGCAACGCAAAGAAGAAAGCGACTATGCTCCCATAATTTATTGCAGTAACCAAGTTTAGTCCCAATGATTCATAAATACCAAATACAAGATCACCAAAAAAATGATAAGTCATTGGGACACCCGTGTAAGACTCGTTCTGCGGAGGGAAGTTATCACCATACACAAAATTTTGTATGACTGCTGCATGCCAATGAAAATCCCAATAAATAGGACTTGTATATATATCATAATTGTTCATTGTTAATTGAGGACTGAAAAAGAAAAGAGAAAAAAGGAAGCACGAGCCAACAACAAGAATATTAAAAGTAGTGAATGGTTTTCTATTTAAATATAAGTTTTTTGCAGATAAGTGAAATTTTTTTAATGTTTTAAAAACTGGAAGCGTTCCAAATATTTCTAAACTAATAAGCACGGCAAAAGAAGCCTCTGTCAATACATGAATTGTAAAAAAGCTAAAAAATATTGCTAATAAGAAGATGAGAAAAGTTGTGATATAAACACCTATAAACCATGCAAGTGCTATCTTAAGATAGCCGCTTTTGATGTCAATCCCTAATTTAGAGGAGAAATAGTAAGTAAGAAGAGTTTGATAGAGTGTCAAAAGTAAAACCGGCAACATACACTTATCATATCGTAAATACTATGAAAAAGTGAAATATTTTCTCATATAGTCAATAAAAGAAGCTTGTGGGGTACCCTATTAGGATAGCACTTCAAAAAGTGTCACTATCCACAAGTACCTGCATAGTTGCTGGGTTATTTTATCTGGGATATAAAGCAATTCCTTGTGAGATAATATCAACACATGCTCTATGGGAAAAATTGATGAGGTCCTTCAGAAGTATTTTGGGTATAGCTCGTTTCGGCCGTTGCAGAAGGAAATTATCAGCGATATTATTCAAGGAAATGATGTTTTTGTTTTGATGCCAACTGGAGCGGGGAAGTCGATTTGTTATCAAGTGCCGGCATTAGTTTTCGATGGTTTAACAATTGTTGTCTCGCCGCTTATTTCATTGATGAAAGATCAGGTTGATGGGATGAGGCAGAATGGAATAGCATGTGCTTACTTTAATAGTTCTTTGTCACGAAAAGAGCAGGATGACATTTATGATCAATTGCTTGGGGAAAAAATTAGACTCCTCTATGTCGCACCTGAACGGTTGATGCAGCAAGCATTTCTTGAGTTATTACAAAAATTGCAGGTTTCATTAATTGCAATTGATGAGGCACATTGTATCTCTGAGTGGGGACATGATTTCCGGCCGGAATATAAGGAATTAACGTTTTTAAAACAATTTTTTCCTGAGGTCTCAATAGCTGCTTTGACGGCAACAGCCACCGAACGGGTACGGGAAGATATTATACGTACCCTTCAGCTTCAACATGTCAAAGCTTATACAGCGAGTTTCAACAGACCAAACCTGTACTATACGGTCCTTCCAAAAAAAGGTGTTTCAGAGCAAATACTCGATTATATTAAAAAGCACCCAGACGAGTCAGGTATTATTTACTGCCAGTCTCGAGAGAAAGTTGATAAGACAACTGAGATGCTCACCAAAAATGGAATTAAAGCACTTCCCTATCACGCGGGTCTTGATGCCCGGACAAGACAAAAGCATCAGGAGGCGTTTATTAAAGAAAATGTTGATGTAATTGTGGCAACAATTGCCTTTGGAATGGGAATTGATAAGCCAAATGTCCGTTTTGTTATCCATGCGGATCTGCCATCAAATCTTGAGCGCTATTATCAGGAAACTGGTAGAGCAGGGCGGGATGGGCTGCAGAGTGAATGTATTTTGTTTTATAGTTATGCCGATAAATCGGCAATTGAATTTTTTATCCGTAGAAAAAGTATTGTTGAGCAAGAAATTGCCAAAAAACTTTTGAAAAAGATAGTAGAGTTTGCCGAAACAAAAAGGTGCAGAAGAAAATTGTTACTGAGCTATTTTGGTGAAAGCTCTTCTACAGATGATTGCAAATCATGTGATAACTGCACAACTCCTCACGAAAAATTTGACGCAACCATCATCACGCAAAAGATCCTCTCATGTGTCTACCGTGTGGGTCAACGGTTTGGTACGGGATATATTATTGATGTTTTAACAGGCTCAAACGATCTTAAAATCACGAGAAATGGTCATCAAAATCTTTCGACCTTTGGTATTGTCAATGATTTTTCCAAAAATCAGCTGCGTACGTTTATACAAGAATTGATCCATTTAGAGTATTTGGAACAAACCCAAGATCAGTATCCTGTTATTCATTTAAGTGCAAAAAGTGCAAACGTATTAAAAAAGAAGCAGCAAGTCTTTTTATATTTGCCTGCAGTTCGTAAGGAGAAGAAAATAAAAAAAGACTATGGAGAAAATCTTGAGTTATTTGAAAAACTTCGAATCCTCCGAAAAAAACTTGCCGATGAACAAAATGTCCCTCCATACATTATTTTTTCAGATGTAACACTCAAAGAAATGGCTGGGACTTTACCCAAAACTGTAGAAGATTTCGCAGAAATTAAAGGCGTCGGCAAACAAAAGCTTACGTTATATGCGCAGCAATTTTTGAGCGAGATCAGAGAGTACAAAGTATGAATAGCATTTCAAAAAGTGCCATTATCCTCAGAAATTTTTTTAAAAATATTTTACCAAGAAATAAATAGTAGAGTTAGGTATAATAATTCTGATGAGTATTCTTCGTAAACATTCTTGGCTATTTTTTTTCTTAGGGCTTGCGCTTGTGATCCGATTTCTTTTGGCAATTGTTATGCTTCAGCCCGGATATCTGGTCAATGATGATCTTAACCGATATGGAGATTGGGGACGAATTGTTAATCAGTATGGTGCAAGTAGTTCGTATACTATGCAGCATATTTCTTTTGGCTTAAACCCAAATAATCAACCGCCGGGAACAGAGTATGTTTATGCTGCGATGTACTCATTGGCAACTACCTATTTCCATATCTTTGGTGGCTCCTTGATGCATGTATATAATATTTTTTTGAAACTTCCATCTATTATTGCTGATTTGCTGATTGGGAGTTTTATTTACATCTGTGTTAGGCGGAAGGCAACACAAAAAATGGCGTTGGCTGCATCAGCTCTTTTTCTCTTTAATCCAAGCGTTATTTATAACAGCGCTATATGGGGGCAATCAGATGCGCTTGATAATGCATTTTTTTATGCGTCTTTGCTTTCATTTTTCAACAGAAAATACTTTCTCTCTGTGGTTGCTTTCTTTTTTTCACTGTATATAAAAATTTCTTTACTCCCGCTTCTCCCATTGTTATTATTTTTTATTCTCAAAGAAACAAAATATGCTTTTGGCAAAGTGATAGTGTATCTTGTCAGCGCAGCTGCCATTATTGTGGTCATGACATTTCCAGTTTCATTTACGCCATGGACATGGCTGAGTAATTTTTTCTTGCATAATTCAGGCGGAGAATTGCCTTACATCGCAAACTATTCATTTAATTTTTGGACAGTAATATATAATCCGGATATTTTTAGCCTCTTACCCAAGAGTGATGCAATTGTTTGGGCATTGCCGCTGAGCGTGTGGGGACAGTTATTGTTTGCACTATTTTACGTACCTCTATTTGTTGCGATCATACGACAAAAAAAGACAGAAATGTCATTTGTCTTTGCCATAATGCTGCTCGCGGCGTTTGCTCTATATATGTTCTATCCCAGAATGCATCAACGATATCTCTATCCGGTTTTTCCGCTCCTTGCAACGTATATCGGGTATGTTGGATTACAAAAAAAATGGTATATACCATATCTTTTGTTGACTATCGTAAATTTTTTCAATTTATATGTTGTCTGGCATCCATCAAATTTTATGCCAGGATTTATCAGTGCAATTATTGTACATAGCAAAGTTCGATGGGGAATGAGCTGGACACTCCTTGTACTTTTTCTCTATATCTATTACGAGATGTTTTTCAGAAAGTTTTTAAAGAAATTGTGAGTTTACCGATTTGTGTGACAGTTCAAATTTGTCACTATCCTCATATTTCCCGTTTTATGACTATGGCAGTCATTTATATATATTTTTATTCAGGTTATATGATAAAATATTACGATTAAATTATTGCAAAATAAATGAATGAAAGAAGACCCGGAGAATTTCCAGGACCCGGAGAACGTGGTTCCCTCATAGGAGGAGAAAGAAAAGTTGGAGAAGAAGAAATTCGAAATGCTGATTTAACTGCGAAGCGTATTATTTGTGACTGGCTGCCGTATGCACGAGCTTATTCACGGACCCCCGGAATAGCAACAGGTGTCAAGACCCCTTATATGCATCTTATAGAAGGTTACGGTAAAACCGGCTTTGCTAACAAAGATCAAATGACACCTGAAACGCCTTTCCGAGTTGCCTCTCTCACAAAATTATTTGAGTCTACAGCAATAATGCAACTAGTAGATAGAGGGAGAATTAATCTTTCTGATACTGTCCGGCAATATCTTGATTGGATACCCCAAGGTCCAGAAGAGTATAAAAACTTTACAATTGATGAACTACTTGCTCATGTGGCAGGTATACAAAGAAATGTTCCAGGAGTGGATGTTTATGAAGATGTTTCTGATTCTCGAAGATTGGAAGATCAAGTACGCGGTAAAGAGATTGTCGTTTTCCCTCCTAAAGAGAAATTCAAATACTCAAATCTGGGTTTTCTTTTTTTAGAGGCAATTAGAAAAAAAGTGGATGGAAGAGACTGGGAAGACTATTTTCAACAGGAAATTGCTGGGCCTTTAAGTCTTACAAAAAATACATCTACACATATGGGGGAAGAGAGAAGAAAATTAGTAAAAGGATTTGAGGTATTTACACCGCCCGAAATGCTGAGAAGAAGAAATAAAAAAAGAAGGTCAGTTCCTGTTGAAGACTTCCATCTATATGCTCCAGCCTTTGGTGCTGTAACGACTGTTGATGATATGCTGCAATTTGTCTCCTCATTTTTGCCAGGTGATGACAGGCTTTTATCAGAAGAGGCGAAAGAAAAGATGTTGACACTTTTTTGGCCTGCAGGGGATAAAAAAGCGGAGACAAAACGTGCATTAGGATTTAATATTACTACAAATAAGTTAGGTATTGAAATTTTTGATCATACAGGATCCGTAAATGGGTTTAGAGTATATGCTGGATTAGACCTCAAGAGTAAAATCGCAGTCGTTGTCTTTGGAAATGCAAGCAGTTCACCCATTACACCGATAAGTGAAGGAATCTTTAATACGCTTTATCATTTAAGAGAACGTCCGAAAGATGGTAATGGTCCCATAGATGGTCTTGATCCAATACCTACGAATGTTGATCTTTCACAGTATACAGGTTTGTATGCAGGTACATTTTATAATACACAAATTGTTGAAGGCCCTGATCATACATTATATATGGTTGATTATATTGAGGCATATTATCCCTATGACCCTTCGACAGCTATGGCACCTCTTGGTACGTGGGAAAATGATACATTTATGGTTGGAAATCATCCTAATTTGGGTTATGAACCGATAACTTTTTATAGAGATTCTTCTGGTAAGGTCACTTCCTTTAAGGTTGCAGGTACACCAGGAAAAAAGGGAGTGATTACTGTTGAAGATAAGAAAAGATTGCTCTATATGCTATCCGAAAAAGTAAAGAAAAGACTACGTAAAGCCCCATGAAAAATGTAAAAAATGTCTCTAATTACAAATTACCAATAAGGAGTTGGGGTGGGAATGCAGGTGGGTGTCGGCATAGGTACACATGTTTCTTGTACTGATGCTGTACTACTTTTGCCAGCCGGTTTGACTCAAATATCCGGTGCGTACTTCTTTTTCTATCGTATAGTTTGGTGTTTTGGCTTGACCCACGACTGGGTTGCCGCAGCTTGCAAGAATCGCAAATCTGAATGTGCCATTGATCATAACTACATACGCTTTGATTGAGCCGCTGGCGAATGATACGTTTGGCTGGCGCTCATAAAATGTCGTAGCGCCGTATTTTACTTTTGTACTGCCAGGTATATCCGAACGACCAGCAGTCATCGCGTTTGTAGCAATCAGTTCACCATTAGCAAGATATACATTGCCGTTCTTGGTAACGTAGCCGAACAGTATAATTGCTCATATTGCTAATGTCGTTTGGACTAATATTAAAAGACGCTGCATGGTAAATATCCTGAATACTGTAAGCCCTGCCGCCGTTGCCGCTATATCTCGCGACACCATGAAATACTGATCTTGCAGCTGATTTAGGCTGCTCACAATACATTACTGCGTTGCTATCACAATCTTTTACACAGAAGAAGCATTATTCGAATGACGTTTTAAGAAGTGTCAGGATTGATTGTTCGATTATTAATTTACAACAACGTCCTGTGTCATAACGAAGCCAACATGGTGATTGAATGTAATTTCATAATACTTTTGTTTTCCAACAACTACCTTATGGTCATCGGGTAAGCTGTAATTAATCGTTGCATCATAAAAATAATCGCCTAGGACAGCATCGCCTGTTGTTGTGTATTTCTGACCAGTTGACATTGTATATGCATTATTTAACGGTTGTACGGGGATAACAGAAGGATATGCCGAAGCTTCGGGATATGGTTCTGTATAAACTTGAGTTGTCGTTAGGCCATGCCGTAACATTATAGTTTCATTGGTAGCTGGATCAGCGGTTTGGCCGGCACCTTTTGGATTGTAGAACCAGCCAATTTGTCCAGCATACCAAATACCAGTCCAGTCTCCTTGTACACCTGCAACAACGTATTTAAATCCACTTGGAGCTTTATCGCCCCAATCACTATCCTCAGTTGTTCCCGAAGAGCTTGGTGTATGGAGATATGGATCACTCAAAAGCGATGCGCTAAAACTAGGTTGCGTATAAAGATATACAAAACTTGCACCTTGTGAGGCTTGTGTAATACACGTTCCTGTCGCACAGTCAGTAATGATAGGTTGATTTGTCGTAAAATTCGGATCAATAAGTACGACTTGACCAGTTTTTACATTTGTAGCATTTGAATTGATAGTTGCTGTCGCTGCGCTTGTTTTGCCATGCAGCAGGTCCATATAGTGGTTCCAATCCCAATAGGGGCCCGGATCCCAATGTTGATCAGCCTGATCTGCCGCAGGACCATACATCACATTATCATGGCCGAGGATATGTTGACGATCGAGGGGGATATTATATTTGGCAGCCAACCACCGTACAAGCTTTGCCGATGATTCATACATAGCTTCTGTATACCAGCTAGCACCCTGTGCAGCAAATCCTTCATGTTCGATATTAATCCCATGCATATTCATATTCCAATTTGCAACGCCCCACGAGACATCTTCATTTGGGACCATTTGTGTTATTGCACCGTCTGAAGATCGGATCACATAATTGGCACTTACGTAGCTGAGCGGGTTTTGGAAGATTGAAATCGTACTCTCATAGGAGCCTTCTGTATCATGAATATAAATATATCGAATTTGCATATCAGCTGGACGATGGGCATAGTCAAAATTGCCGTAATTACCAGGATCATTTGGGTCATCTTGAGCATATGCTGCTGCGATAAAACGGCAATTGAGCGCAGGTGGACATTCTGGATTTTGTCCTGGTAGATTAGTCATTGCAGTCGCTTTTAATCTAAGCGCTGATACATTGGACGTATCAGGTTGTACATTTGGAGATGCAGGTATGCTCATGCTTTGCTCATCAGAGGATGCACCATTTTTAATGGTTGCATAGACGTCATCTGCAAATGAATTCGCAGTCGCTTGATCAGTCGCTCCGCTATATTCTGCTATTGCACTATACCAGTCATTAATATTTATCGGTAATGTGCCACTATTGAGGCTTTTTGCATCTTGTGCGAGTACAGCTGCTGCACCTCGAATATTTTCTTGGTCATTTGTTTCTAATGTATTTGGTGATACTTGCAGTAACTGTGCGGCTTGATCAAGTGTATAGTAACTTTCTGGTTGTTTTGGGGGAGTTATTGTTTTGCCGTCTCGACCACTCACAATTTGACCCGGGTAAGTACGCAAATCCATAAGCCCATACCCACCATCATTACTCATACCGATATGAGATTCCCATCGAGATTCATTATAAGAAAGCGCAAGAAGGACGTCTTCCGGTACACCGAACTCTTGAGACGCAGCCATAAAATATGACATATTGCTATTTTGTGTTTCTTGAGCAGAAGCGGCAAAAACATTCGCAAATCCAAAAAATATTCCTACTATTGCTATTGCGCCGATTGTTGCTACATTTTGATAGAGTGAGTGTGGAGTTTTGAAGAAGTTACGGTTTTTAACCATATCTTAAGATAATAATTATTTCTACAATAATTTGTCAAGCTCAGCATTCTATTTAGAATTCTTGATCAAAAAATGCATTGACCGATTTGAGATACAGGGCAGGATTAGAGCGATAGGTATTAACATGCTGCGCGCCAGGAAAAACGACTAATTGGCGCTGAGGACTTGCTGTTTGCAGTAATTCTTTGCTATTTTCAATCGGCA
>Ga0206953_1057_pt1 | contig 23049 bp, 21 predicted proteins | sample Alteio_BWOrgHeat_36_FD_152977 | JGI IMG/M metagenome (GOLD analysis project Ga0206953, IMG submission 152977) | Enriched cells from forest soil in Barre Woods Harvard Forest LTER site, Petersham, Massachusetts, United States -... | ecosystem: Environmental > Terrestrial > Soil > Temperate forest >...
TTGAAGTCGCATGGATTGCCGGATACGAGCGTCACGTTCGAGGATGCGGCACTCTTGCGCATCATTCGGCAATATACCGAGGAGGCCGGCGTGCGAAGCCTTGTCCGACAGATCGCGCGCATCTGCCGCAAAGTAGCAAAAACGATCGTGACGAATGCGTATAGCTCTGCCGCTTCCGATGGGACGAACGGTATCCCCGCGCCTTCGATCAACGGTCATTCCGCCGATAACTCATGGAACGTTTCCATCAGCAAGAATGGCATCCTCAACATTGATGAAGGCGATGAGGGGTCTGTGAAGGATGAGAAGGAAAACAATGTTGAAGAAGCGCCGCGCGAGCCGTTGCCGGTTCCCGAAGGATTTCATGTCACGATCACAGCGAAATCGCTCGACGAATACCTCGGCGTTCCCAAATATCTCATTTCCAAAAGCGAGCTGGGGCCGAAGATCGGAGCCGTCATGGGGCTGGCGTGGACGAGCACCGGCGGCGACGTCCTGCCGGTCGAAGCCGTGCTCGTCGATGGTTCCGAACGCCTCACGCTCACCGGACAGCTTGGAGATGTGATGAAAGAATCCGCCCAGGCAGCGCTGACGTTCATTCGCGCGCGGCACAAAGAATTAAAGATCCCAAAGGATTTTACCAAGCGGAAGGAAATTCACGTTCATTTGCCGGAAGGCGCTATTCCGAAGGATGGCCCCAGCGCCGGCATCACGCTCATCATGGCGATCATCTCTGCTGCAACGGGCAAACCTGTGCGCGGCGATCTTGCCATGACCGGCGAGATCACGCTGCGCGGCAATGTGCTCGCGATCGGCGGATTGCAGGAAAAATTGCTCTCGGCCAAGCGCGCAGGAATTAAAGCCGTCATCATTCCCGAAGATAACCGCCCCGGACTTTCCGAAATACCCGAGCGAATCCGAGAGGGATTGAACATCATTTCAGTGAAGACCGTCGATCAGGCGATCCCCGTCGTGTTCGATCTCACCACGCCAGCCGACAAGCTAAAGCGCAAAGAATTTGTGGAGCGAAAGGAAGTGGCAAAGCCCGTTCGCGCGAATGAGAAGAAGAAAGCGAAGAAACGAAAAAGGGCGGTCTGAACCGTGATGTGGGGCGATTTCAGGGATTAATGAGATAGTTTTTCCTCATCTCCCAAATCTCTGAAGCCGCCCCACATCTGGGTTCTGACCATTCATCGTTCAGATAATTTCACCCGATCCCAGATAGCATCCAATTCATCGAGCGAAAAGTCGGAGAACGGGCGTCCGGATGATTCAACTTCGGCTTCGACCTTTCGGAATCGTCGGGAGAATTTATTCGACGCAGCACGGAGCGCGCCTTCGGCATCGATGCCCTCGTGGCGGGATAGATTCACGAGGGAGAAGAGGAGATCGCCGAATTCTTCTTCCTTCGGGGAGTGATCCTTCTGGCAGCCGGATCGTGGGCGATCCGTCTGACCTAACTGAGCTTCGTTTTGGAGTTCAGTTTCGAACTCGGCGATCTCTTCGCGTATCTTTTTCCAGACACCTTCGGAGTCTGGCCAGTCGAACCCGACTTTTGCAGCTTTTTCTTGAAGTCTGGCTGACCGCTGGAGGGCCGGAAGCGAGGCCGGAACGCCATCTAAAATGCTGTTTCTGCCCTTTTCACGCCGTTTTAGCTGTTCCCAGTTGCGGCTGACGTGCTCGGCGCCCTCCACTTTGATGTCCGAAAAGACGTGTGGATGCCGGTAAATGAGCTTTTCGCATTCGGCCTGAATGACGTCTTCCAGCGTAAAATAGCCCTCTTCTGAGGCCAGATCGGAATGGAATAGGATGTGTAGCAACACGTCACCGAGTTCTTTTTTTAGTTCAGTGTAGTCTCCTGTATCTATGCCGTGGTCGATGGCTTCTACGGTTTCGTAGGCTTCTTCGATGAGCATAGGTCGCAGCGAAGCGTGGGTCTGCTCTCGATCCCACGGGCATTCGCGGCGTAAACGGCGGACGATTTGGATGAACTCTTCGAGCGATCGGGGAGCTTCGTTTGGCGTGGTATCGGTCATGCGGCCTCGAACATCTGTAGGGTAGAACGAGTGTCAGGAGACATGGAACTTGGAAAGGATCTTGCGAAAACAGAGTGTAAAAAAGCTTGACGCAATCAATAATCCTTGCGCTAAGTATCCCGATCAGGGAATTTCACAACGTAGCAAAAAGAAAGCAATACACAATGGCAACACCAGAAGCGGCGGCACCAATACGGCCAGCACGAATGGGCGATGGCCCGAAAGCGGCTCCGAAACCTGTCACCCGTAAAACCAGAAAGCCGAGCGCAATGCCCGTGCTTTTATTTACCTTGATCGGCGCGACAGTTGTTCATCTTTTATTCTGCCTTGCGCTTGGAAATTTAGGCGATAAGGTGGATTGGCATCCATTCGGGCTTATGGCCGATGTGCAATTTGGCGATGCGCAGTTCATCATCAATCCGGTGCTGAGCTTTTTCGCATTCGATATCCTCTTCGGCTTTGCCTTTGCGGTTGTCGTCGGGTTCGTCATTCGCATTCCATTTTTCAAAGACCGCGTCGCGCACACGGTGATCGATCTGAAGAAGCGCTTGCAGCTTCAGCTTTCTTCTTCGGCAGAGGAAGTGGAATCGATCCTCCGGAACGATCCCGAGAACAACGCGCGATTGCTCGCACGCCGCGAGGACATCAATCTCGACAGCGTTCATGCCGAGATCAGTTCCGTCAATGCGGCACAGGCGTATCTGGCAGGCAAAGGTTCCTGGGTCAATGGCATGGCCACGTACATGCGCTTCCACTTTACGGAAGAGTATTCCAACACCGTAACGGGTATGGCGTATGGCGGCGCGGCGTTCCTGATCTTTGTCGTCGGTATTCGCGGACTGAAATTTATTTCGGCGACGCATCCTTCGTTCGTGCTTTTTGCACTTGGCGTCGAGTTCACGATGCTTGTGCTGCTCGCCACGACGATGATCTTCACCGTCGAAGAAGAACGCACCGATCGCATCTTGAAGCAGATGGTCGATGCCGTCAAGGGTGGCAAGAAGCACGCGCTTCAGGAACCCGAACCGGAACCGGCGCTCCAGCTTACGCGCGGCGATTACGAGCGTATGGTTCGCGAGCAGATGGATAAAAAGATCATGTCCGTCATGGCCGATAAGGATGACGATGCGCTCCGCCGCATTGCGCTCGATCTGGTGACGAAGGGATAAACTCGCCGTCCACGTTTTTCTCAAGAGGAGCTGGGAACCCGTCATGGGGGTTCCCGGCTCTTGAGTTTTAGGATGCCCCTGTAATTTTGTGTTATGAAGAAACAAATACCGGTCCCGCTCGATTTCGAGATTGATAAATTGACCAATTCTATCGAAAATGCCCTGAGCGGGGAAGTGTTTAAAACGGAAATCGTGGACATGAAATCCGATGACGTTCTCAGTCTTGCTAAGAAAGAATGGCTATTCAATTGGATGGAAGAAGCCGTCATGGGACATGAGCTTTATAAACTGATCACCCATCAGAATCCGGCGATAATTCAAGGTCTTATTAGCCTGGAAGATAGACCGGATCACATCTTTATTTATTTGATCGAGAGCGCTCCGTTCAACAGAGGAAAATCAAAACTATTTCGCGGAGTCGCTGGAAACTTGGTTGCGTTTGCCTGCAAACTTGCATTCGAGCGAGGATTTGATGGATTCGTCGTGTTTGAAGCGAAATCTCAGCTCATAGAGCACTATGAAAATTCGCTTGGAGCTAAACGAATGTATGGTCAGCGGATGTTCTTAGATAAAGAAGCAGCGAAATCACTCATCCGAAGTTATTTCAAAGATTTTTATGATGCCAGACTATAAAAAACTCGACGAAATAGATGTTCTCATTTGTGGCACTACCACTCCTGATGAGGATAAGCGCACGAGTGAATTTTTGAAAGCCTATAAAGCCAAGCAAGCCGAAAGCAAAAAATCACGCACGTTGCCCGCAAGCCGAGCGAGGCTGAAAGCCAAAGCGAAACATTAGTTTTTATCGCTGGACCGAAAGCGCGATCCGTTCCGTTCGATCGTCCATGCGGGCAATGCACCAATAACTTCCCGGAGCAACGCCGGTTGCATCCCAGGTAAAGGAGTGCTCGCTGGCGGTAAGCTCACCATCAAAAAGCTGTGCCACTTCCTGGCCGAGAAGATTTACAATAGTTACGGTCGCGATCCCGCTTTCAATAGGCGAGATGGTTATCAGAGTTTTAGCTGGAAAGGGATTGGGATAGGCTTGTGCTGCATTTTGAGTAGCTTGTGAATTCTGAGACACCGCGTTCAAGCCAATCATTTGTGAAAGTGGTCGACGCCAAATATCACTGGAATGTGACACAGTAAGTTGTGAACCAGCATAGACGAACGTATCGATTACCGCGAGTGTCCAGACATCAATGCCCGTATTTTTCAGGCCTGTATTCACCGAACTCCAACTTGCGCCATTGTCTGTTGAAAGAAAAACTCCGTCATAGATGGAATCATTGGGGTCTGGGGTTGCCGCAAAGATATTCGTCCCACTCGTCGCAAGGGCACGAACGTAACCTTGTTCCAAGCCGGTGTGAGCGGCCGTCCAACTCAAACCTTTGTTGGTCGAAAGAAAAACGCTGTGACCAGTTCCCGCAAAGACCATCGGAGATGATCCGTTCGTTCCACTCACGGCAAGGCATTGGATCGTTTCGTATGGCGGCAACCCAGTAGTGTCGGCAGTCCAGTGTAGGCCATTGTCCGTCGAAAGATAAATTCCCTGGTTCGGACCTTGCCCTCCCGCTATAAGATTATTGCCGCTTACGGCAAGGGCAAGGACACTCATGCTGGCCAAACCAGAAGCGGTCCAGCTTGTGCCGTTGTCGGTCGAGCGAAAAACACCGGAGCTGTTAGTTCCGACAAAGATCATCGGCGAAGATGTGTTCGCGCCGACGACCGCAAAGGAAATAGCGTGTTGATTTGTCGGGAAACCATTGTTCGTCGCTCCCCAGCTTCTCCCGTGATCGGTCGAAAGATAAACGCCTCCTTCCGTTCCCGCAAAGAGCATCGGCGACGATGCGTTCAAGTCAGCATCCGCCAACGCAAAAACACTTTCGTTCGCAGGCAATCCGGTAGTTGATGCGACCCAAGTTGCGCCATTGTTGGTTGAAAGAAGAATGCCCTCGCTGCTCTCGCCTTCTTCAGTCCCCGCTACGAGATTCGTGCCGCTCACTGCAAAACAGCCTGTGAAGAGGGAATCGTCAGATGGTGCATTTGTTGGCACCCATTGCCCAAATCCCTCCTGCACCTTGCAAAGTGTAAACGAAAGAAGCAAAATGACGAAGAGGAGAAGTTTTTGATGCATAGGTGCCTTAAATGAATATTCTTATCTCAACGGAAACACGAAGAAAGAAGACCGCAAAAGCTAAACACCGGTTTTATCGCTGAACCGAAAGTGCGATCCGTTCCAGTTTATCTCCCCTGCGGACAATGCACCAATAACTTCCCGGTGTCACGCCGCTGGCATCCCATGGAAAGGAATGCTCGCCTGCGGTAAGTTCCCCATCGAAGAGATGCTCGACTTCCTGGCCGAGAAGATTTACAATTGTTATGGTTGCTATGCCGCTTTCGGTTGGCGAGATGGTTATCGTGGTTTTGGCTGGGAAAGGATTTGGATATGCTTGCGCTCTACTCTGCATAACGTTTGGGCTTTGTACGACTGAGCTTGGAGCGATCATTTCTGAAAGCGGACGGCGCCATACACCAATACCTGGTTCCGCAACAAAGAGGTAAGTCTCGTTCATTGCAAAGGCATAGAAGCCATAGTTTGAATCGATTCCAAATCCTGCATTGACCGACTTCCAGTTCGTGCCCTCGTCTGTCGATAGATAGACGCCTACGTCGGTAGTTATGAATAGATTTGAACCGTTCACAGCTAAGGCATCGTCACCAATAGTATTTTTCAAGCCATTACTCGAGGCTGTCCAACTTGTGCCGTTGTCGGTTGAACGGAAAACACCGCCGCTGTCAGTCCCTGCCAAAAGACTCGATCCACTTACTGCAAGTGACTCCATGAAATTATAGGGGCCAATCAATCCAATAGTTTCATCAGTCCAGCTTGCGCCGTTGTTAGTGGACAAGAAGAGGCTGCTGTCAGCCCCGACAAAGAGATTTGTGCCGCTTGCTGCAAGGATGATTTCCTGAACGTTTTTTATCGTTACAGTATAAACCGCCGTCCAGTTTGTGCCATTGTCAATCGAATGATAAATCTTGCCGTCAAAAGTCGCTACAAACAGATTCGCGCCGATGACGGCAAAACAATCCACAATTTTGTTGGTTAAGCCGTTATTCACTGCTGTCCAGTTTGTGCCGGAGTCCGTCGAGCGGAAAACACCGCCATCACCACCGGCAAAGAGTATCGGGGACGATGAGTTCGGGCCGATCACCGCAAGTGCCTCGACATCCGTGTCCGGCAAGCCGATCACTGTGTATGCCAAACCGTTACTCGCCGATGTCCAGCTTTCGCCGGAGTCGGTCGACCGGAAAACACCGGACGACGATCCTGTAAACAGATTCGTCCCGATAATGGCAAGAGCATTAATGTAGCTGTTATTCGGTTCATTCGCTGGCAGTACCCATTGAGCATTTGCGGACGATACAACGGCGAGCGTGTGGATCACGAAAAAAGCGAGGAAAACGAGTAGTTGTTTCATGGTCATTGGAATGAACTGTGTTAACACCAGCACAAAAGTACGAAAAAAAGCCCCTCCTTGCAAGCAAGGAAGGGCAAAAAATGAGTCCGTTCATTTTGAAGGCTTACGTTCCCGCAGCGTAATCCAGATTGTACGCAAGCTGCTCCTCGGTTAGCGCATCGATCGAGGCACCAATGGTTTCGAGTTTGAGCGCAGCGATCTCCTGATCCTGCTCGACCGGGATGTCATAGACAAGTCCGCGTTCCATGATCTCTTCGCCCTTATCGACTCGTGCGAGGCGAAGCTGGCTGAGGAATTGATTTGCAAAGCTCATATCCATTACCTCTGAAGGATGTCCCTCGGCGGCGGCAAGATTGATCAAGCGGCCTTGCGCGAGGAGATACACACGGCGGTTCCCCGAAAGCAGATACTCTTCGCAATTCGCACGAATAGTGCGCTTCGTTGCCATGCGCTCTTCGAGTTCGGGAATGTTAATTTCGCAATCGTAGTGGCCCGTGTTACAGATGATCGCGCCATCTTTCAGGCTTTCGAAATGCCGTCCGACGATCACATCCTTCACGCCGGTAGCGGTGATGAAAATATCGCCGATCTTCGCGGCTTCATCCATCGGCATCACGCGCATACCTTCGAGCGTTGCTTTCAGTGCGGCAGTTGGCTTTACTTCGGTGATGATAACATTCGCTCCCATGCCCTTTGCGCGCATTGCGACGCCCTTGCCGCAATGTCCGTAACCCGCAACGACGATATTCTTCCCGGCAAGCAGCACCGAAGTTGCGCGGATCACTCCATCAAGCGTGGATTGGCCTGTACCATACACATTATCGAAATCCCACTTCGTCTCGGCATCGTTTACCGCGATGACGGGATAGCGAAGCTTTCCATCGGCAGACATCGAACGAAGTCGATGTACGCCGGTCGTTGTCTCTTCCGTGCCACCGATGATCTCATCGACGAGCTGAGGGAATTTATTATGAACAGTGAAAATAAGATCCGCGCCATCATCGAGCGTGAGGTTCGGATGGAAATCGAGCGAGCGCTCGATGCACCAGTAGAATTCTTCGACGTTCATGCCGTACCACGCATAAATTTCAACGCCTTCCTTGGCAAGCGCGGCGGCAACTTCGTCATTCGTCGAAAGCGGATTGCAACCGCTCCATGTGACCTGCGCACCGGCAGCACGGAGGGTCTCGATGAGCACAGCCGTCTCTTTCGTAACGTGCAGGCACCCCGCAATGCGATAGCCCGTAAGCGGCTTTGTTTTGGAGTATGTCTCGCGCAGTTTCATGAGCACGGGCATGCGGCTTTCGGCCCATTCGATCTGCCGGCGTCCTGCATCGGCAAGTTTTAGATCGCGAACTTTATATTTACCTTCTTTGAAATCCATAAATCCTTATGTTATATTCTTACTGAAATGTTATCTGGCAATCCTGAAAATCAATCTGCGAAATCAGCTAAAATCAGCGTAATCGTGGTTGAATTCCGCCCGTGAACAGCAGGGGAGCGAACTGAGTTCTTTTTGGGTGTTAATTTCCCCTCCCGCTTGTGGGAGGGGAAGGGGCACCAAGCATGAGCGAACATGCGGGTGCGCCGAGGGAAGGTGTGGAATTCACCGCAACTCAATAATCCCTGTACTCTACACTCTTCCATTCATTCGGACAGCACGACGGACAGCACGAGATGATGCGGATTATCTGGGGAAACAAAAACACGAGCCAGGCGTTTCTTTATCTGATGGATAGATCCTTTGAACAAATCCGCACGGAAGTCCTGGAATTAGACCCGGAAAGCCGGCGCAAGCTCGCGGACGAAATCGAGCACACGCTTGCGGAACCGGACGAGGCGAACGATAGCGCCTGGAAAAAGGAAATTGCCCGACGCATGGAAGCACACCGGCGAGGCGAAGGGACGTATGTCACGTGGGAACACATGATGGATATGGCGGAGAAGATGATCGTGGAAGCAGAACGTAAAAAGAAATGACCCTTCGCCCACGTTCCGAGGCAGAGCGAGACTTTGCAGAGGCCATTGAGTATTACATCGCAGAAGAGACGCCGCAGTCCGCCAGACGGTTCAAGGAAGAAGTCGATCGTGTCCGTCATCTTATTGCCGAAGACCCCTACCGCTATCCGCCCGATAATGACAATGTGCGAGCGTGGCCACTCGACCGTCGATTTCCATTTAGAATTTTATACACGATCGACAGCGAAGAAGAAATAGGAATTATCGCCATCTATCACAATCGGCGAAACACGAAGTATGTGAAGAGGCGGCTTTAGACAGTTACCGCGCAAGTACCACCGGCAGCGACTCTACCCTCCCATTCATTCGGACAAGACATTCATACATCCCATTGCAAACGCTGGGATCGCTCCAAGTGAAGCTATGCTCTCCGGCGGCAAGTTCACCGGAGTAGAGATGCTGCGCATTATCTGGGGAAACAATAACACGAGCCTGGCGTTTCTTTATTCATGGATAGATCCTTCGAACAAATCCGCACGGACGTTTTGGAATTAGACCCGGAAAGCCAGCGCCAGCTTATTGATGAGGTCGAAGTGAAGCTCGGACCCTATGAACCAAATAATGCAGATTTTGAAGAAGCGTATGAGCGGCTTCAGGCTTTCGATCGCGGGGAAATGAGCGCTATCAGCGCCGAAGAATCGATGGCAGCGATCCGTAAGCTGATCGCGGATGCAAAGCAAAATCGTCCATGACGTTTCAAGTCCTCTCTGCTGCTCAAAGAGATTATGTCCGCGCGGCGCGCTGGTATCTGGAAGATCAACAAACCCCTCAATCGGCCGAGCGATTCGCAAGGGAAGTAAATCGAATCTTTACCGAGATCAAACAAGACCCAAATCGGTATCCACCAAAGCATCGAGGTCTTCGCGCCTGGCCGCTTATGAAGTTTCCCTTCTTTGTTATCTACCGGTTGAAAGGGGACGCAATCGCAATCGCTTCGATAAAGCATAAAGCCAGAGATGCGGGATACTTAGAGCGTCTGAGGTGATCGGGGTTCATCGCGCAAGTACCACCGGCACCGACTGCACCATCCCATTCATTCGGACAAGACACTCATACATTCCATTGCAAATGCCGGGGTCGCTCCAGATGAAGCTATGCTCTCCGGCGGCAAGATCGCCGGAATAGAGATGAGCAACTTCCGCGCCGAGTGCATTCACAATGGAAACTTCCGCATAGCCACTCGTTTCCGAAGTGAGGGAGATCATTGTGGAACCCGAAAACGGGTTGGGATAGACATGGATCTCGGAACTTGCCGCGACCGGCATTTGCGCGACGGAACTAATGCCGAAATCGGAAAGAGGACGGCGATAAACACCATTTCCGATTGTACCGGAAAATAAGTTCTCCCCTTTCACAAGTATCGAAGTTATACTTGCTTTTGAAAGTCCCGTATCGACATTTGCCCATGAACTGCCGTCATCAGATGAGTATAAAAGACCCTGGTTGCTGTTCACGAATATTCTACCACCACCAATGGAAAAAACTCCCGAACCGAGTTCGGCAGAGTCATTGATTCCAACATGAAGCGGGGACCACGAATAGCCGTTGTTGCTCGATTCATAGATATTTGTGAAGTTGGCTCCATTTCCGTTGTCAAGTACTACCAGTGTTCCGGCGAAAATATGATTCATGCCATTGGCGATACAAATAATATTCGAAGTGTCGATACCGATGTTGGATGGGAACCATGAGAACCCATTATTGGTGGAACGATACAAGCCACTTCCGGGGTCACTAAAAAAAGGATCGCTACTTACTCCTATCACTATATCCGATCCGACGCGCGCAAAGGGCCCCATCCACGAGAAGGGAAGGCCCTGGTTTGCATCGGTCCACGTTTTGCCCTGATCCGTTGTTCGATAAACTCCATACCCCCCCGCCGCCAAAATCGTGTCGCCGATCTGGAGGATCGAAGTTGCTCCGGGCCCATCTGTCGGTCGATCGATATTATATGGAAAATTTGTGTCCACCAAAACATGAGACGAATTATCAGGAGAACGGGCGATATTACCGTCCAATATAAATGGATAACTGTCTGACGATGTCAATATACCGAAAGACGTTAGCGAGTCGGGTAATGCCCAATGGGATCCATCGTCTGCGGTGTAATACGTTCCAATGGCTGTCGATGCAAGAAGACCTGATGGCGTTGAGGTCATTCCCCGAATCTGAGCTGACGCCATTCCGGTAATGGACCTCGTCCATGAAACTCCATTATCGCGGGAAACGAAAAGTCCGCTCGTGTCTGTGCCGGCTATAAGAACTGAACCAATCTGGCATAGGCTGAAAACATTCGGCTTGAACTCAGAATCTACGATGCTCCATGTTGCTCCGCTGTCAGTTGAGCGATAAATGCCTACACCCAAGGCATAAATATCCGCACCAATCTGTACAAATCCATTGATCGTTGTCGCAGATAAACTTATACTCGAAGAATTCCAGCTTTTCCCGGTGTCGGTCGAACGATAAATTCCTTTTCCGGTAACTGAGCCGAGAACAGAGTTACCCATCGTCGCAAGAGTATTAATACCGGCCGCTGGAATGCTGGAATCTGAAGCCCAATGAACACCACCGTCCTGGGAACGAAGTAAGTTTCCTGACCTTGACGCAAAAATATTGCCGCCTAATACACACATCGAAAATATGTACCTGTTAGACGTGTCGACAAAAAGTTGGAACCAAGAATTACCTTTATCGGTCGATTTAGATATCGAATTAATTGGAGGATGGATGAAGGAATTATCGTCAGAGGTTGCTGCAAAGAGTGTATCGGCGCGAAGAGCACTGCAAAACACACTTCCTGAAAGCCCAGCATCAGAGTATAGCCAGGCGGCACCATTGTCCGATGACCGCATAAGGGCGCTGGCCACGTTCGCGAAGATATACTCTTTATTAGAAAATAACGAGGTTATCGAGTAATCAGAATAAACCGACTTCGCAGCCTGCCAAGTACTTCCACTGTCATTAGAGAAAAAAAGATCGGTGTTTAAAGAACCGCCGATTCCCGCAAACACTGTACCGTTATTAGCGAGAAGTGCATAAATTCCCGGACCATTTCCGGGCCCATTCGTCTGCACCCACTGCGCGCGCGCTTCACCCGCGCCCATCAGCGTGAGCACGAATAGGAGCATAAAAGCAAGAATCCGTTTCGGGAACATCATGGTATCCTCAAAACGGCTTCGGGCGGCAATAGTGCCCGCGCGGGAAGGGCAATTCGGAGTGCATAATTTTTCCTTAGTCGCGGAGCGATGGAGTACTCGCAGCCCAGGGCGCGCGAAGCAAGCCCTGGGTATTGATGGTCATTTAAGTTCCAAGAGTCCCGAAGGGACGGTGTACATCGCCCCTACAGGGCTATATTTATTAATTCTATTCTAACCCAGGGTTCCGTCCGCTATGGCGGACTCCACCCTGGGCTGCGAGTACGCCGTCCCTTCGGGACTAATGTCGGTATTTTTCCATCCGGCGCGCGCATTTTCAACTGGTGACATTTTGTCACCACTTCACTACTTTCAAAAGAAAGCGTGAGTCGGTTACATCTTGTAACCGACTCGAAAATAAAGGATTCCCACCCCCTAAAAGTTAGTCGCCGCCAGCGGCTTGCCGGATTCGAGGAAGCTTTTGACGCTTGACAGGATGCGCGTCCAGCCCGTACTAACACCCTGTTCCACTGCGTCCGAAAGCTCTTCGTGAAGCACGGTAAGCATGATGGCATCGCCGAGCGGAGCAAGTGTGTACGTGACACGCGATATGGGTTCCGAAGCGAGCGGCGGCATGAGCGAGACATCGAACGTGTAGGAAAGCGAGGTGTACGGATCGTACGATAAAACATTCCCGAACCAGCTAACGGCACCTTTTGTCGTGATTAGCGAGATCTCGGAGCCGACCTTCCAGTCGCTTCGAATTTCCTTCCCATTCCAGTATTGGCGCGTGAATTCGGCGGAGGTTAGTGCCTGCCAGAGTTTTTCAGCAGTGGTGTTGATGTAGGTGTTGTAGGTAAATGTTTTCATGATGATGTTTTTTTGTTGGTTGGTTTTTCTTCGTTAGGTTTTTCGAGTGCGTTTTTGAGATTGCTGATCGCGGCCAGCCTGCCTTTTTCATACTTCGACACCCAGCGCTCGTGGATCTCCTGGATCGGCACCGGATTGAGGTAATGCATTTTTTCACGTCCCTTCCATTGGATGACGATAAGATTCGCCTCTTCCAAAATGACAAGATGCTTCGTGACCGCCTGCCGCGTCATGGCAAGATATTCGCACAGCTCGCCGAGCGTCTGCCCGTCTTTCGCAAAAAGCCTGTCCAGCAATTCGCGGCGGGTTGTATCGGCAAGTGCTTTGAATATCTTGTCCATTCGAATGCTTAAACGAGACATGCAACTAAAAGGTTGCATATTATTTTAAATTATTTTTAATGGGCGAGAATAGCGTAAAAATGGCATTTTTAAGCCCGCGTCGGTTCGTCCACAACGATCCCCTGGTAGGTCTCGGCGGCGAGTTTCGTCTCTTGAGGGGACTCGATGAGCCGCTTCTTTTTCCAGTCGCCTTTCATATAAATAAGGACGACGATAATTCCCATTAGCGTATTGGCGATCGGGATCGACCACCAGATACCGTCGATGCCCATGGAGGTATGTTTCGAGAGAATATAGGCAAGTGGGAACTGCAATACCCATTGCGAGATGAGCGTGAGCATCATCGTCATCACCATGTTCCCTGAAGCACGGAAGACGGCAGTGAGGCAAAATTGCACTCCGATAAAACCCCACGAGAATGCTATAATGCGAAGAAAGATCGCTCCCGCTTCGATAACGTGCTCATCGCTTGGAACGAAAAAGCGCACGATAAAGGGTGCAGTGAAAAAGACAATTATTCCGAATGCCTCCAGCGCTACAAACCCGACGATCGAGCCGAGCCGTGCGATCTTTGCTGCGCGTTCCATATTGCGCGCGCCGATGTTTTGTCCGACGAGCGTGGCGATCGCCATCGAAAGACCAATTGCGGGGATCATCACGACTTGCAGAATATTCGATCCCACTCCGTATGCCGCCATGCTGACCGTCCCGAAACTGGTGATGAGAAACGTCATCGCGATCAGCCCCAGCGCGCGCGCCGAACCTTCGATAGAAGCAGGGAATCCCAGGCGGAACGCCCGTTTGATATAGACCCAGTCCGGCGTGAGGTCGCGCCAGTGCAATCGTACACTGTATTTTCCACCCACCAAAATGAAAATACCGATGATAGCCGCAATGCTTTGCGTTCCCACGGTGGCAATGGCCGCGCCGGCTACGCCGCTGGCAGGGATGGGTCCCCAGCCAAAAATGAAGAGCGGGTCAAGCACGAAATTTAGAATGACCGTTCCGAGCACGATGTAAACTGGAATCTTTACCTCACCCACTCCGCGCAAGACCGACTGAAACATGAAAAACACAAAGTTGAAGATCAGCCCTATAAACGAGACTCGCATGAACGACAGCGCGCCGCCATAGACATCCGGCGCAACGCCGAGTGCATTGAGAAAGAGAGGCGAAAGTATGTAGCCAACGATACCGAGAAAAACGGAGATCAGTGCGATCAACAGGATCGTTTGTGAAGCGACGTGATCGACATTGGCGTGATCCTTTGCTCCGAAATATTGCGCAATAAGCGTAGAACCCGCGATCGCGAACCCCAGCCCAAGCGAAATACAAAGGAACATCACCGGGAACGATACGGAAACTGCTGCGACGGCATTGCCACCCAATCTACCGACCCAGAAGGCATCGATCAGCTGGTACGCGGCTTGTAAAACATTCGCGACCACAAGTGGAACAGCGAGCGTTACGAGCGATGGAAGGATCGGCCCTTCGGTCAGCTTGGCATGTCGGGCATGGGCCGGGGTGTTGGAGCGTGAGGGTGGTGGCATGGCGTACGTAAACACGGATCGCACGAAAAATGAACCGCGCATCGCGAATTTTCTTGTGCGACAATTTTCGAACTTGATTCGTTATAAAATATCATTCAGACTCGCTATGAACATTCTCGATCCCGACGAACTCGAAACCCTCTCCAAGAAAATTCTCAGCTATTCGAAATCCGAATGGGCGGAGGTCTCGCTCGATAGCGGCCACTCGGCCAATTTGCGTTTTGCCGCGAATACGGTAACGACGAGCGGGGCAAGCAGCAATACATCGTTCACCATTACCGCCGTCAACGGCAAGCGCGCAGGTTCGGCATCCTCGAACGATCTTTCGGACGATGGCCTTCGCCGCGCTGTCGCGCGTGCGGAAGAAATTGCTTCCCTCGCTCCGGAGAACGAGGAACTAATGCCGCCGCTAACGGAAAAGCAAACCTATGCGCGCACATCTGCGTACGATGCTCGTTCCACGGATAGCGATTGGGCAGCGGATCAGCGGGTGAAGATCGCGGACTCCGCCATCAAGGAAGCCACAGCGCATGATTTTCGCGCCGCGGGATTTATCCAGTCGGAAGTATCTCACAATGCGTATCGGAATTCCAAAGGGCTTTTCGTTGCCGATCAGCATACGCGCAGTACGCTTTCGCTCACGATGCGGACGAGCAACGGCAAATCGAGCGGATGGAATAAGCGGGCATCGCACTCTGTCGCGCAATTAGATTCGAGAACGGCCATCCAACATGCAAGCGAAAAATGCGAGGCATGGAAAAGCCCGAAGAGCATGGATTCCGGCGTGTATAAAGTGATCCTGGAACCAAGTGCTTCTGCCGATCTGCTTCAGCAATTTATATGGTCGCTCGATGCGCGCGAGGCCGAGGAAGGCCGCAGCGCGTTTTCTCGTCCCAATGGGGCATCGGCGATCGGGGAGAAGATCGTCAACGATAAAGTACATATTTACAGCGACCCTTCACATCCAATGGTTCCATCTGGAATTTATGGCGAGAGCGGCCTTTCGGTTAAGCCAACCGATTGGGTGTTGGATGGTAAACTCACGAATTTTTCACGAGGCCGGTACTGGGCAAGCAAATCCGGTAAAGCACCGATGCCCGGCGCGACCAATCTCATCATGGATGGCGGAACAATGCTTCCGGAAGACTATATCACGACCGTAAAAGAAGGTTTGCTCGTCACCAGCTTTTGGTACATCCGGGATCTGGACGATCAAACGCTGCTCAAAACCGGACTGACTCGCGATGGTCTCTTTTGGGTGGAAAATGGGAAGATTCTCTATGGCGTCTCGAACTTCCGGTGGAATGAATCGCCGCTGACGATGCTGCAGAATGTGATCGAGTCCTCCAGGCCGGTCGTCACTGCGCCCCGCGATGGCTGGGACGGTATGCCGATGTATGTGCCCATGCTCTACGTTAGCGGATTCAACTTCGCATCCCAGTCGGACGCGATTTAACGCTAGTCCCTAAACGCAACCGGGTCAACTGCCGTTATGAGCGCAGACCCCAAAGTCTTCGGAATTACCCCACATGATCTTTCACGCCGCAGCACTTCCGATCGCAGCCATGCTTGCGGTGATTCATCCGTTGGCGTCGGTCTCTGGAAGTATTCTAAAATTTCTCGAGCAGGCGCTTATTGATTATGGCTACATCATTGTGTTTTGTGCCATTATGGTCGAAAGCATGGGCGTTCCATTTCCAGGCGAGACGATGCTCCTGATCGCATCGGCGTATGCTGCTACCAGCGGAACGCTCAGCATTTATGGCGTCATTGCCTGCGGAGCCGGCGGAGCAATGACGGGCGATAGTATTGGCTACTGGATCGGTCGCGAAGGCGGGCGTCGCCTCATCCGCCGCTATGGAAAATTCGTTGGTCTTACCGATGCGCGGTATGAGCGCGTGCAAGGTTATCTGCAACGCCACGGCGGCAAAGCCATATTTTTCGGACGTTTCGTTTCGATCGCACGAACCTGGATCGCGGTGTTAGTTGGCGCGCACCATCTGAATTATGTGCAATTTTTGCTCTATGATATTCTCGGAGCGATCACATGGGCAACACTGTATGGTTCGCTTGGATATGTCTTTGGCTCGAACCTTCCCATGCTCGAAAAATGGGTGCGTCGAGCAGGGATAACCGTTACGATCATCGCTGTTGCAGCTATAATCTATTTCTTATACCTTCGACGAAAGCGGAAGAAGGCGAAGGAGCTGTCGGAGATTAGGGGTGAAGATCAATTATAGCGTCCGAATATCGTTAAAGACCATAAAGATCATCAGCGATAGCAAAATAGCGATCCCAACTTTCTGAAAGTTCAGCTTAAATCGCTGTGAGAGTTCCCGACCCAATGCGGCTTCGATGAGAATGATGATGAGATGCCCGCCATCGAGCGCAGGAATCGGCAAGATATTAATAAGTGCCAGCGAGATCGAGAGCATCGCCATGAAGATGATGAATGATTCGAGCCCTCCAGAAGCGCTTTTCGAAGCATATTGCGCGATCTTGATCGGCCCGCCCAGCGCATCCTGTGCTGCCATTTTTCCTTGTAAGATCTCCGTTATCGTTACCACTGTGAGGCGCGCGTACGTTCGGAGATTGGTCCATCCAAGTCCGATCGATGTGGCAAGTCCATAACGGATGTCCATTTTGGGGCCGTTGAAATTCGAGTCGTGAAATACTCCGATCGCGCCTTTGGCATCGGGGGTTACCACAAGTAGTTTGTGCTCGCCTTTACGGACGACATCGATGGCGAGTGGTTTCAACGGATGGGAACTGATGGCATCCGAAAATGCGCTGCGCGATGTAATGGCTGAGCCATCGATCGAGACGATACTGTCTCCACTCATCATTCCTGCACGGGCGGCCGGCAGAGAAGGGATTACGCTATCCAGTGTAGGTGCTGCATAGCCCAAGGGGTCGAGGCCAAATCGTTTTGGAACCTCCTTCAGGTTCCCCATATCCGAAGCGCGATACAGGGCGGAATAATTTTTCCCGCCACGTTCGAAGGTAAGGGAAAAATCCTTGCCGAAATTATCGCTAAGTCCCTGGCTTACATCGAGCCAGTTGGTAACGGTTTTTCCGCCGAAGGCTACGATCCGGTCACCGACTTGAATGCCATCGGACTCTGAAACGGAGCCATGACTTACATAACCCACCGTGGTCGTTGCCATAGCCGTATCGCCATAAAAATAATTCCGGCTGGAGAAGATCGTCCACGCGAGCAGAACATTCATAATAACGCCGGCGGAAATGACGATCGACTTTTGCCACCACGGCTTCGCGCGGAATTCCCAGGGCTGCATTACTTCCGGTAATGCCTCGCTTTGCGTTTCGTCGATCATGCCTTCGAGTTTAGCATATCCTCCGATCGGAAGCAGCGAAAGCCGGTAGTCAGTATTGTTCTCTAACTTTTCTTCAACCTCGGGATCGAGTGAGCCGAGGGTAAAACCATTCAGCTTGTTAAATCCGAAGATTCGGCGCCCCATTCCCACAGAAAAAACCGGAACGCGGATCCCGAAAATTCTGCCTGCAATAAAATGCCCGAACTCGTGAATGGATACGAGCACGAAGATGGTAATGACGAAATAAAGCACGGCGCGGAGGAAGCTTTCTACGCTTTCAAGGCCAAATTGGGCTAAAATTATGTGTTCCAATTAAATATCTTCAAATTGAGAGGTTACCGCTATTTTTGCGTTTATGGCAATGTCCCCGAAGGCGATATGGTTCACGCTCTGAAAAAATAATCTTTGGCGCATGGAAACGTATGTGAGCCTGCATTCTCTTTCAATAACGGACATTTCCATTTACTTTAACGGACGAATTCACCATAGTTTCGATGGACATTTATGAACTCATCGCCATTTGCGCGCGAAATGGCCTGAACATTGCGACCGAGGAAGCCGAAATGTTGGCCGCGTATGCGGAGCTTCTTCGTGTATGGAATGCAAAGATCAATCTCATTTCCCGCAAGGATGAGGATCATATTTTGGATTCGCATATCCTCCATTCGCTCGTATTTCGAATGCCGAATGTGTGCGATTATGATTTCTCGTATAAAAAAGTGGCCGATCTTGGCACAGGCGGCGGGCTACCAGGTATTCCACTAAAGATCGTTACGCCAGCCATCCAAATGATGCTTATGGATTCCATTCAAAAGAAGATCACAGCATGTGGCGATATGATATCTCATCTCGGCCTTGCAGGTATTCAGGCGCAATGGGGAAGAGCAGAAGAGCTTGCCCGAAAGCCGGAACATGCTCACGCTTATCATGCGATTGTTACGCGCGCCGTCGCTCCGCTCGATGACCTTGCAAAATGGAGTCAGGGATTGCTCCAGCCCAGCGGAATTATATTTGCGCTTAAAGGCGGAAATATCCAAGAAGAGATCGCTCGAACTCAAAAACTGAAATTTGTAAAAAAGATCGAAGTCAAATTACTCGACCTCATTGGGTTCGATGGATTTGTGAACGATGATAAAAAGCTTATTTCTGTCTCGATATAATTACGTTGCGGAAACCCGCCTAAAACATTCGTGTTCTAAGCTCAACCCATGAGCAACGCCCCAACGCAGCGATCCACCGACCGCATCAACATCCTGAATATCGGGCTGATGCTGGGTTCCGGTGTACTTGCTTTTTTCTGGCCATTCTATCTATTTTTGGCAGCGTATGCATTCCTCGGCCCGCTCCATTATCTGACGGAAATATCCTGGCTGCACGATAAGAACTATTATACCGGACGTAAATATGATTATGTGTTTCTTGTCGCGATCACACTCGTGTATGGAAGTGGTCTTTTCATTACGTTCAGCCAGATGCAAATTATAGCCAATGCTATTCTTGTTGCATTTATTGGTTCCCTAGCGCTCACGCTGACGAAAAGCATTGTTTCGCGGGTTGTGGTTGTGATAGCTGCATGTGCTCTTGCATATTTAGTGCCTATCTCGTACACGAGCGTTATGATTGCCGTTCTGATCCTGACGATCGTTCACGTTTTTGTGTTCACGGGATTTTTTATTGCGTTCGGAGCCATGCGGTCTCGAAGCACAACGGGATATATTTCGCTTGCAGTGTTCGTGCTGGTTGCAGCGGTGCTCCTATTGTATCAAAGCCTGCCGTTTGGCGGGATCGCGGATGATTTCGTCGTTGCTCATTACGGCCAACGTTTTGCCGATCCGAATATCTGGATGATGCGGACGTTCGGCCTTTCGAATCTCGGTAGCCGTGCCACCGACCCGTTCGAATTTTCGGCTGGAGCGATCGCCGTGATGCGGTTCATTGCTTTTGCATATTTATACCACTATCTAAATTGGTTCTCAAAAACGAAGATCATTCGCTGGCATGAAGTTCCGAAAGCGCGCCTTATAGCGGTCGGCACGATCTGGGCCGCCGCGATCGTGCTTTATGCCATCGACTACGACCTGGGATTCAAAGCATTATTTTTCCTCAGTGCGCTTCATGTTCTGCTCGAATTTCCTCTCGACTTCCGAACGATCATCGGCATTGGTTCCGAACTCGGTAAACGGTTGAGAGCGGGCGAGCTGCGAACCACGTAGATATTCCATGACAATGATGACAAGAAACATGAATCACATTCTCATCGATCATCATTCATAATTCATCATTGTTATATGAAGTCCGTCATTTTTTCTTTTGCCACGCATAACCACCAGCCGCTCGGTAACTTCGGGCATGTGTTCGGAGAGGCGTATGCGGGATCGTACTTTCCATTCTTCAAAGTTGCGGCTAAATATCCCACGTTCCGATTTGCCACGCATTTCTCTGGAATTTTATTAGAATGGATCGAGGCACATCATCCCGAGCATATTGCGTTGCTTCGTAACATGATCCAGCCGGGCCAACTGGAAATGATCTCCGGCGGGTATTATGAGCCGATCCTTTCCGTCATTCCGCCGCACGATCAGCAAGCGCAGATCGCGATGCTATCGGAAAAGATCCGGGAGCTTTTCAGTGTGGATCCACGTGGCATGTGGCTGGCCGAACGCGTCTGGGAGCAGCCATTGGCCTCAGTATTGCAGGATGCCGGTATGCGCTATGTGCTGCTCGACGACACCCATTTTATCGCCGCAGGTCTGAGGGAAGAAGATCTTTCGGGATACTATCTCACCGAAGATGCAGGGAAAACTTTGGCGATCTTTCCGATCTCGAAAGCGCTTCGTTATGCTATTCCGTTCGAGCCGGTGGATGAAACGATTCGCGTGTTGCGCGATGCCGCCAGCGAGCGTGGGGATAACATCGTCACCTTTGCTGACGATGGTGAAAAATTCGGCGTCTGGCCTGGAACCTTCATTCCCGTCTATCAGGATGGCTGGCTTGAGGAATTCTTTCAAAAACTTGCGGAGAATGCCGAATGGATCACCATGCTGCCATGCGGCGAAGTGCTGAACCGCGTTGCTCCGCGAGGACGCATCTATCTGCCTACTGCGAGCTATGCCGAAATGATGCAATGGTCCTTGCCCTCACCCGAGGCAATTCAGAGTTACGAAACATTGCTTCTTGCACTCGATACGATCAAGAATGAATCCTCGGTATTCGGAAGTGGCGTGTCTGTTCGCGATTTCGTGCATGGCGGGTATTGGCGGAATTTTTTTCTGAAATATCCGGAAGCGAATCAACTCCATAAACATGCACTTCGAACAAGCGCGCGGATCCAAAAACTTTCGGATGCCGGAAAGGATATGGCGGATGCCTGGAAAGAACTGCTCCGCTCGCAATGCAACGATCCTTATTGGCATGGCGTGTTTGGTGGGATCTATCTTTCGAATCTTCGCCATGCAAATTATTCCGCGCTTGTGAAAGCAGATGCGCTCCTCGATGAGGCCGAAGGGCTTACCGGAATTCGTATGGAAACGGCAGATATGGATTGCGATGGTGCAGACGAAGTGATTCTCGAATCGCAAATATTTTCACTCTTCATAAAACCCTCCCTTGGTGGCATGATCGCCGAGATCGATTTCAAACCGCGCGCATTTAATTCCACTAATATCCTCTCGCGGCGCAAGGAAGCGTATCATGCTAAGATCGCAGGAGCAATTCTGGGATTAGACATTTCCGGAGCAACTTCGATCCATGAGGGTGTAAAGGCAAAAGAGTCAGGTCTCGAAAAACTTCTCGTATATGACACGTATCGTCATGGCTGCCTGATCGAGCATTTTCTTGCGCTTGATGACGCACCCGATTGGCAAAAGGGATTTGAAGAGGTCGGAAATTTTGTGACTTCTGCCTTTGAATGGGGTTGGAATGATAAGGAGGGATGCTTAAGACAGTCCTGCATCGGAAGCGTTCTTGGCAAACCGCTTAGAATGAAGAAAGAACTTCGTTTATCGGAAGCAGATGGTGATTTGGAAGTGACCTATTCACTTTCGAACGAATCGGGGGAGCCGCTTCGTTTTAGACTTGCTTCGGAATGGGCTTTCCATCTTCTGGCGCCGGATGCTCCGGATAGATATTACGAATCGAACGGCCAAAAACTTGCGTGGCCCGCGATGAATAGTACTGGAAGCCTTATGAATGCTTCAAATATTCGTCTGATGGATGAATATTTGAAATTAGCCATTGGCATCGAGCTGAATGATGCCGACGAGATCGTCCGCTACCCTCTCGAAACAGTTTCGATGAGCGAGGGCGGTTTCGAGCGCATGTTTCAGGGATCGGTCGTTATGCCGATCTGGAACGTGGAGCTTTTACCCGGCGCAGAATGGAATACAACACTGACAGTGAAATTTGAAGTGATACCATGAGTCAAAAACGAACGTCGTCAAGAAGATCGCTGCCGGTTCAGATCACGCTGCCCGTGCGCCCAAAACTTTCGGTCATCATTCCCACGAAGAATGAGGAGAAACTGCTCGAACGGTGCCTTCAGCAGTTTTCGCCGATGATAAAAAATCGTTTTGGGATCGAGATTATCGTGAGCGATGGCGGCTCGACGGATAATACCATCGGTATCGCTGCCGCGTATGCCGATTTTATCGCCACGCACGATGCCGATCAGGGTTCCCGCCCGCACCGGCAAACCATTGCGGAAGGGCGCAATCGCGGGGCGGAACTTGCAAACGCCGATCTGCTCCTTTTTTTGAATGCCGATACGATGATCGCGAATATCGAAATGTTTCTGCGCCGTGTGGTGCAGCGGTTTTCGGTGGATGAGTCACTTTCTGCTATTGCCACGCGCGTCGAGGTGTTGCCAGAAGAGCGCAAATGGAGCGACGTTCTGTTTCACGGATATTTCAATCGCTATGTAAAAATCGCGAATGTGATCGGCCTTGGAATGGGGCGCGGCGAATGCCAGATCGTCCGGCGTAAAGCGTTCGAAGCCTTGAGTGGATACGATCCGCAGATGGCTGCTGGAGAAGATTTCGATCTCTATCGCCGTGTTCGTTCGATCGGACGAGTGCGATACGATGGCAGGCTTCTTGTGTTTGAATCC
>Ga0206953_1058_pt1 | contig 22709 bp, 23 predicted proteins | sample Alteio_BWOrgHeat_36_FD_152977 | JGI IMG/M metagenome (GOLD analysis project Ga0206953, IMG submission 152977) | Enriched cells from forest soil in Barre Woods Harvard Forest LTER site, Petersham, Massachusetts, United States -... | ecosystem: Environmental > Terrestrial > Soil > Temperate forest >...
AAAACCACGGATTATAAATAGCAACAAAAAAACCCTAATCCCTAGTACCTATCACCTTGTCCCTGAAAAAATCCAAAAAGAAATCCGAACAATCATGTGGCACTATGTCGGCATTGTCAGAACACCGCAAGGACTCGCAATTGCAAAAACAAAACTGAAACAATTACAACGTAAACTTGATAAAGAAAACAGCATAAACGCTTCATTACGTGAAACACAAAATATGCTGACAGTTGGAACGATTATTATAAAAGCAGCTCAGATGCGCAAAAAAAGTCTGGGGACACATTATATTACTGTCGTCTTATGAAACCGCTACCGTAATCCTCCGATTACTTTTACCCGTTCAAGAAGTGCTGCGTCCTCAAGCACTTTTCCAGTGCCGCGAACAACCGAAGTGAGAGAATCATTTGATACTGCAACGGGCATGTGGATGCGCTCCGCGAGAAGCTGATCCAGACCTGAAAGCTGTGCTCCTCCACCAGTGAGCAAAACTCCCTGCTCCAAAATGTCAGGAAGCAGTTCGGGCGGTGTTTCTTCCAGCACATCCGCAACTGCCTCGGTGATCTGCGTAATAATTGGTGCAAGTGCTTCTCGGATTTCAGCCTCAGTTATTTTTAAACTTCGCGGCAGCCCAGTCTCAATATCGCGTCCTCTTATAATCATCATTTTTTCAAGATGAGGATTGCCTTCAACGGTTTTTGATTCTTCCTTCTCTGCCTCTTCTTTACCTTTTGTTACTAGGATCTCCTTGGGGACAGTTTGTACTTTTACCTTAGAATTTTTTTTATATGCACTTCCTACCTTCATTTTTATATCTTCGGCTGTTCTTTCACCAATAATAAGACCGTGGCGCAAACGGATATAATGCAAAATAGATTGGTCCATATCATCACCTGCAAGTTTGAGTGAGCGACCGACGACAATGCCGCCAAGCGATATCACCGCGATCTCTGTTGTTCCACCTCCGATGTCAACGACCATTGAACCCTTTGACTGAAAAATAGAAACACCCTCACCGATTGCTGCTGCCATCGGTTCCTCAATAAGATATGCTTCTCGTGCACCTGCGGATAACGCTGCTTCCCATACAGCACGTCTTTCTACTTCCGTTACTGAGGATGGAATGCCGATAACAACTTTTGGCCTGGCAAGAAGACGCGGCAATGCCGCACCCATTTCATGGACTTGTTTGATGTAATGCGCAATCATTGCTTCTGTTGCATCAAAATCCGAGATTACTCCACCCCTCAAAGGCCGTATTGTGAGAATTGATGCCGGTGTTTTACCAAGCATCTTTTTAGCATCGGTTCCAATTGCAATAATTTTTTTGGTTTTTTTATGCTTTGCAACAACAGAGGGTTCACGAATAACAATTCCTTTATCTTTGACAAAAACAAGGGTATTCGCAGTACCCAGATCAATACCAATGTCATGGGAAAACAAACTGAAAAATTTATTGATGGGAGAAAAGTTCATAATTAAAAGGGTTTAGCTATCCTAGACGCTCACGTCATTCTACCAGCTTGCTCATGTTTTGCCAATATGATAGGATTTGGATATACTTGCAATGAAACTTGCTAACTACTGCAATAAGGTTATTGAATACTCGTTCTACGCACTCTTTTTCCTCGTGCCACTTGTTTTTTCAGGAGATACATCGGAACTTTTTGAATTGAACAAAATGTGGCTTACCTTTGGAATAACCGCTATCATCAGTGCTTCATGGGCTACAAAAATGGTTGTTGAGAAACGGATCGCAATTCAGAGAACGCCTATTGATATTTTATTTCTTCTATTTCTTGTTTCACAAATTATCTCAAGCATTTTTTCACTGGATCAGTATGTATCTTGGTGGGGATATTATTCACGGTTCAACGGCGGACTCCTTTCAACCATTTGTTATTTCATTCTCTATTACGCTTTTGTGAGTAATTTGGAGGCAAAACACGTATTAAAAACACTTGTCGTCAGCCTATTTTCAGGACTTTGTGTCGCCATCTGGGGTTTCCCGTCCCATTTCGGCGCCGATCCGACGTGTCTTGTATTCCGAGGAACATTTGACACGTCATGCTGGACAGATGCTTTCAAACCCACAATCCGAGCCTTCTCAACCCTCGGACAGCCCGCCTGGCTTGCTGCTTATATGGCTATTCTTATTCCGCTCTCCATGGCGTATACGCTCAAAAATAGAACAAAAATGGGAAAATCCATAAGCTTTTTGCTTTTGAGTGTCCTCTTTTATTGTCTTTTGATTTTTGCCGAGACAAGAGCAGGATTCATTGCGTTTTGGATTGGTAATGTACTTTTTTGGGCAGCAATTTACTTCAAAAACCTCTTACCAAAACCGTACTTTTTTAGAATATTCATCAGTATCAATGTTCTTTTTGTTCTCTGCAGTTTTCTTTTTGACAGTCCAATTGGTTCATTCAGTCAATACACTCTTCCAGAACTCATGGCAAAAGCTGCACCTGCGGCACCAGCACAATCCCAAACGCAAGCTCAACCGGCACCACCTGCAGACACATCAGGTATTGATGATATTACCAGCTCGGGAGATATCCGGCTCTTAGTTTGGCAGGGAGCAATAAAAGCGTGGGAAAACTCTCCTCTTTTTGGAACAGGTGTCGAGACATATGCGTTTGCATACTATAAATACAAATCCCCGGCTCACAATATGACTTCAGAGTGGGATTATCTCTATAACAAAGCACACAACGAATTTCTTAATTATCTTGCAACAACAGGGATTTTTGGACTTGGAACGTATCTCGGCTTCATAGGAATCTTCTTTTTTGTTGGACTGAAACAGCTCAAAGACCGCAGCGCGGCTGTTAAGATTGCAGCGCAAAAAGTGCCTGAAAAACGGTCTTCTCCTGTTTCGGAAACCGCTCTTGAGTCGATAATTTTTGCCCTTTTAGCAGGATATATCACCATTATGATCACAGATTTCTTTGGATTTTCAGTTGTTATCATCAATCTCTACACGTTTTTGGTGCCGGGCTTTGTCTTTTTACTTTTAGGTATTCTCAACAGGAACCGTATGCTTGTTATACCTAAAAGCGCATCAGAAGTTCACGAAAATGCTGCAATTAACCCTTATCAATGGACTGCACTGGTTATTTTTGTCGGAATCGCCTGCTGGATAATCATTGCTCTTATCTGGTACCGACAGGCCGATATTGCTTATGCTTTGGGGAATAACTTGGATAAGGTACAACAATACCAGCAAGCCTATCCTCAATTGATCCAAGCGGTTCAAATGGAGCCGAACGAGCCGGTTTATCAAGATGAACTCTCTATTAATCTTGCAGTATTGAGCGCAGGATTATACAGTCAAAAAGATACCACACAAGCAGCTGAGCTTGCCAAGAATGCTGTTGCTCTTAGTGACGATGTTGTTACACAACACCCCAATGACGTGGTATATTGGAAAGATAGAGTACGTATCTTCTACACACTTTCCGCAACTGATACAAAAGATGAAGCGCTCTATATACAATCTGCAATACAGGCCATAAACACGGCAAAAGCGCTTGCTCCAACTGATGCAAAGATTGCCTACAATCAAGGAGTTTTGTATGGACAGGCTGGAGATCCCATGCAAGCAATCCAAATGCTCAACGAGACAATTAAACTAAAACCCGACTATACAGACGCTTATATTGCTCTCGGGCTTTTTTACCATGCAGCGGCTATTGATAAAAATGGTAAAGTAATAAATCCAGACATGCAGCAAAAAGCAATTGATACCTATAACTATATACTCCAGCATCTCGCTCCTACAAACAGCGACGTGAAAAAGAGTTTGGAACAATGGCGCACACAGTAGATGTCTGCACGTTGATCATGACTATATCACCTCTTTATGGTATACTAGAGCTCAAATAAAACCCATGAAAATAGTTCAAGCACCTGCACAAGTTTTATCTGATACAGCAAAGCCTGTTGAAAAAATCGAAAAGCAGCTCCATAATTTTCTGAAAGAGATGGAATTCACGTTGATCAGCCAAAAAGATCCTGAAGGCGTGGGACTCGCCGCACCGCAGGTTGGAAAATCTTTGCAAATTTTTGTCGTCAAACAAGACCCCGATGCTCCTTTTATGATATTTATCAATCCTGTCATTGAGAAAACATTTGAAAAACCGCCTGAAAAAAATGCTGAAATCCAGCAGAGTAAAAAAGCAGAAAAAGCCAAAAAGAAAGCAAAAATTGATAAAGGTGTCCAACTTGAGGGCTGCCTTTCACTCAAAGATATATGGGGTGTCGTAAAAAGACCGTACGGGGTTGTTTTATCATATCAAGATGCAAATGGCACACAGCACAAAAAAACATTCGAAGGCTTTCTTGCAACAATTATCCAGCATGAAGTTGACCATCTTAATGGCATTTTATTCCCTAAACGGGTTTTGGAACAAAACAACCAGCTGTATCATTCAATAAAAAACGACAAAGGTGAAATTGAATTTGAAGAAATTGAAATCTAGGCTTTAAAGCACAGGGTCTAGGGTATAGTTTTTAAACACTAATCCTAAACGCTAAATCCTATCCTATGAAAGTTATCTTTTTCGGTACTCCAAAAGAAGTCATTCCTGTTCTAGAAAATTTAACAGAGCAATTTGATGTGGTCGCAGTCGTTACAGCACCAGACCAAAAAAAGGGTCGAAAACAATTGATTACTCCATCTCCAGTTAAAGTTTTTGCCCAAGAGCATAGTATCCAAGTTTTTCAACCTAAAAAGCTTGAAGAAATAAATTCTCAGCTCTCAATACTCAACTCGGAACTCTTTGTAGTTGCCGCATATGGCAAAATTATCCCAAAGGAAATTTTGGAAATTCCTTCCAAAAGTGCCATTAACATTCATCCGTCTCTTTTACCCAAATATCGCGGCCCAACACCAATTCAAACAACATTGTTACATGGCGACCAAACTTCCGGCATTACCTTTATAGAAATGGATGAACAAATGGATCACGGGCCAATTCTTCATCAAATACCTTTTACCTTGGAAAAAACAGACACGTTTGACTGGCTCATGCAAAGTAAATTTGCCCAGGCAGCTGTGATTTTACCCCAGGTGATTACTGATTACCTGTCAGGCAAACTCATTCCGCAGCCGCAAGATGAGCAAAAAGCAACTTATACAAAAATGATTACCAAAGAAGATGGATATATTGATCTTATTAATCCACCTGAAAGTGAAAAACTCGATCGGATGATCCGCGCTTATTATCCTTGGCCGACCGTATGGACAAAAACAAAATTAAACGGCCGCGAAGTGAGAATAAAGTTTTTACCAAAAAAACAACTACAGGTCGAAGGTAAAAATCCGATGAACATTAAAGATTTTCTCAATGGATACCCAGAAATGAAAAATTATATGGGAAAACTCTACCTAGAAGGCTAGAAATTATTTACTACAGGACTAATATACTTGACTTTTTGCCCTTTTTTTGCTATACTTCAGACAATATGAGTGGCCCAAAATTTGAAGCCATCGGTGAAGGACTCAGCGAAACAATCGGAGGGATGTTTGACATCCCCTATCAAAATATCATTGAAAATGCTGAAGCCGATATGGTACTAGGTGGTAATTCTTACGAAACGGGTCGAACAGACGTACAAGCTCCCCAACCCGATGATCCCTGGGATCCCTTCGGCAATTGGTAAATCTCAGACTTCTTATTTTTTCTATCTAAGTAAAAATAAACACGAAAAAAGCTCTCAAAAACTTTTAAGATAATATTTAATATTGCAATTTATGATTTGAAAACTTACGCAGCGGCTTGAGGAGCTGCTTCTGTGGGAGCCTGGACAGGCTCTGTTATTTTGATTTTCTTAATAGTTCGGAGACATTTTGTACACAACTTAAGACGCACATATCCTGTTGTTGTCTGGACACGTGCACTGTGTAAATTGGGTTTAAAAACCCGTGGTGTGCGGCGTTTGGAATGAGACACGTTGTGTCCATACATTACACCTTTGCCACAGTTCATACATTTCATTGCCATAGGCATATATGATATCATATTAAGCAAGTTATCTCAAGACCAGAACACTCGGAAGCTTCGGTCAGCAAGAATTTCAGAAAAAACAGACTTCTTGAATCTCACATTACCAGGCTTCCAAAACTATGGATATTTTACTGTTACTTATCGGCCTTGTTATTTTGATCTTTTCATCAATCCTCCATGAAATTGCGCATGGGTTGATCGCCTATCGACTCGGCGATCCTACGGCAAAAATTCTTGGCCGTCTCACGCTTAACCCGATCAAACACCTTGATCCCTATATGAGTGTTCTGATGCCTCTGCTTTTCTTTTTTGGATCGGGCGGAAGATTTATTTTTGGTGGCGCAAAACCTGTGCCTGTTGATCCGTTTAATCTCCGCGATGGAGTAAAAGATTTGGCGCTTGTCTCCGTTGCCGGACCGATCACCAATGTTCTTATTGCACTAATTGGCAGTCTTCTTATTCATCTTATTTTCCCAGGCTTTGGCTATAATGAAGTCCTGGGAAACGGCATTTTGGGGACAATTCTAGCCGAAATTGTGCAGCTCAATCTTCTGTTGGCAATTTTTAACCTAATCCCAATTCCTCCGCTTGATGGCTCAAAAGTTTTAGCAATACTTCTTCCCCAGCGTGAGGCAGCAGCATATTTGGCAATGGGCAATGTTGGGATGCTTATTCTTATCTTTCTGCTCTTTTTCCCAATTGGGAACTTCTCTCTTATGGCCATTGTCTCAAATCTCATCAATTTAGCACTCTCACTTCTTGGTTTATAGACGTAATAAACAGATCAAAATTCTTGTCAAGACCTTGACTTTTCACAGACTCGGAAATATACTAAGGACGCTCTTTGATACTGGGATTGGTTGTATTAATTTTTCTCTACTTCTACATTTCTGAGGTACTGTCTGGAGTATAAACTCTTGATGGGACGAGGTGTGTTTTGTGCTTTGCTGTGGTGAGGTACATAACCTTCCTAGTTGTAACTTCGGGAAAAATACCAACCAATGCCGTATCAAAAGAGCACTGAATTTATCAATGCTATAATGCATACTATGCATTATGGAATCATCACCGGCGGAGCAATAGAACCGGAAAAAACTAGTAAGCAGGCGCTTTCTTCAATCGATTTTTTTATCGCCGCAGATGCCGGTGCTGCAGCTGCTCTCTCTTTCGGTATACACCCAAATATTGTCATCGGTGATTTCGACTCTATAGATAAAAAAACACTATCAATTCTCAAACAACGAAAAACTACACTCATCCGCTTTCCCAAAGAAAAAAATGAAACAGACACCCAGCTTGCAATTGATTATGCCGTCAAACACGGTGCCACAAAAATAACGGTTTTCGGCGGGATTGCCGGTGACCGGATCGATCACATCCTGGCAAATATTCTGCTTCCTACGCAGTATAGAGTGCCAATTTTTTATGTAAATGCCGATACCACGCTTTGGATCGCAAAAGGCCCTGTGAAAGAAGCAATACATGGCACACCTGATGATGTGCTTTCTCTTATTCCCCTTTCAACTGTGACTGAAATCACAACTGACGGTCTTATGTATCCTCTCAAAAACGAAACGCTGTTTTTAGGAAAACCTCGCGGCATCAGCAATGTCTTTGTTGGAAAAACGGCAACGCTTTCATTCAAAACCGGAACACTCATCGTTGTGCATACCCGTTGCAAAAGTGACAGTGATGCTGTATAGTTGCGTTAGTGGGGAGCTTGTATAACAGGCTGAGAGTTCCATATATAATGGATGACCCAATGAACCTGTTCGGATAATACCGGCGAAGGGAATTGTTTTTTTGATGCGATTTCCGTTGTCGGGAGTCGCTTTTTTTATGAAAAAACACACTGCGAGTATTGCATTTCAAGTCCTGCCGGGAAAAGCCAATGATAAAAAAAGGCTTGCCATCATTGATAAAGTGATTGCCATGGTAAAAAAATCAGGAGTAGTATACGAGGTCGGCCCGATGGAGACGACCATGGAGGGAGATTTGGACACGCTTCTTGCAATCGTTCGAAAAGCACAAGATATCTGCATCAAGGAAGGCGCACCGAGCGTTTTTACTAATGTAAAAATTTTGTATAACCCAAAAGGTGTTATGACAATTGAAGAAAAAGTGACCAAACATAGAAAATAACTTATGAAAAAAATACTCATTACCATCGTTCTTTTTATCACCATTGTAGGTGGAGTTCTTGCGTGGCAGAAATCAAAACAACCAATGCAAACCGAAACCGGACAGCCCTTTACTGTTGCTTTGGATTGGACTCCAAACACCAACCACACCGGCATGTACGTTGCTCTCGCAAAAGGCTGGTATAAACAACAAGGACTTGATGTCAAAATCCTTCCCTACTCAGGCAATACGTCACCTGATCTTTTAGTTTCCTCAGGCAAAGCAGATGTTGGTATCGGTGCAACAGAGGGTGTTTTGGAAGATGCCGCGACAGGAACTCCTGTTGTCTCAATTGCCGCAATTGTCCAGCACGATATTTACGGACTGATCGCCAATTCAGACAATGGCATCAAAAGTCCAAAAGATCTTGACGGCAAAACATATGGCGGGTTTGGTTCATCCTATGAACAGCCTGTCATCAGTAAAGTGATCCAAACAGACGGAGGCCGGGGAGATTTTAAAAATATAACGCTTGATATCGAAGCCTTGCAGGCACTCGAAAGTCACAAAATCGATTTTGTGTGGGTCTCTGCTGCGTGGGAATTGCTTGATGCAAAACGAAAAGGCCTGCATGTCACTTTTTTTCCGATGATCAAATACGGCATCCCCGATTATTACACACCAACACTCATCACCAGTCCGAAAGAAATTTCACAGAAAAAAGACTTGCTTAAAAAATTCATGACAGCAACGGCACAGGGATATGAATACGCTCGACAGCATCCCCAAGAAGCAGCGCAGGATCTGATAAACAGTGCACCAAAAGGGACGTTCCCTGATCCGGGTCTTGTGATCCAAAGCCAGGAATATCTGAGTAAAAACTACGCCGATCCCGGACGTAAATGGGGTCTGCAGGATAAAGCCGCGTGGCACAATTATCCGCAATTCTTGCTGGAATCAGGAGCTGTCGTTGATTCCAATGGAAAAGCTGTTAAACAACTGAATTTGGATACTCTCTACACAAACGAATTTCTACCATAGCTATGGCTTCAGAAACACTCGCAGCAACTCATGTTTCAAAAACATTTTCCACGGGTCAACATGTTCTAGATGACATTTCATTATCAGTAAAAAAAGGAGAATTCGTCAGTCTCATCGGCCCCAGCGGCTGCGGCAAAAGTACACTTTTTACTATCCTGGCAGGAGTTGAGAAGCAAACGGAAGGAACTGTTGCGATAAACGGCAAGACCGTCAAAAACCGGACCGGCAAATTTGGCTACATGCCCCAGTCTCCCCTTCTTTTGCCATGGCGGACAGTTCTTCAGAATGTCATGTTGGGATTATCGATCCGTCATGTGGATGACAAACCCGCAAAAGAAAAAGCTCTCAGGCTTCTTCAGCAGTTTGGTCTTTCAGAATTTGCCAATGCATATCCTGCAACACTCTCAGGAGGCATGAAACAACGCGTCGCACTTCTGAGAACAATCCTTTTCCATCAAGAACTGCTACTTCTCGATGAACCGTTCGGTGCGCTTGACGCGTTAACTCGCCTTTCCTGCCAACAATGGCTTTTGGATATAAAAAGAAAACTTAAACCTACCATTCTCTTTATCACTCATGATGTTCGCGAAGCGATTTTTCTTTCCGATGCGATCTATGTTCTTTCACCCTCACCTGCTTCGATCCGTGCAAAGTTTTTAGTCGATTTACCCAAGGAACGTTCTATCAAAAATCTTACGACGCAAAAGGCATTGGCGCTTGAGCAAAAGATATTATCGTATCTTATTTCCAATACAAAATTATGAAAAGACTAGCAGATTTCGGTCCGAGTTTTGCTCTCACTATTCTTTTGCTCCTTCTGTGGCAAGGCGTAACGCAATCAGATCTCGTAAGCGCGAGGATATTGCCGGAGCCGAGTGTTATTGTCACTGATCTAGCAAGTAACTTTGCCATCATTGCTCCTCATATGACTCAAACAATTATTGAGACGCTTATTGGTTTTATCTTGGGTATTGTTCTGGGAGTTAGCGTTGCGCTTCTTATCGATCAATCCAAACTCATGCGCAATGCGATTTATCCATTGCTCATTACTTCTCAAACAATCCCTATGATCGCTCTGGCACCTCTTCTTCTTATCTGGTTTGGTGTCGATCTTTTGCCAAAAGTGATTATTGTTATTCTGGTCTGCTTTTTCCCTATCGCTATTGCAACGGCTGACGGCTTGCGAATTACCGATCCAGAACTAGAAAAATTATTAAAAAGCATGAATGCAACATACTGGCAAACGCTTCGCTATGTCCGTATTCCGAGTTCTCTCCCGCAATTCTTCTCTGGTGTAAAAATTGCAGCGACCTACAGTGTCACCGGTGCAATTGTCGGTGAATATGTGGGTGCATATCAAGGATTGGGTATTTACATGCAGGAAATGGCAAATTCTCATGCAATTCCGCTTGTTTTTGCAGCAATTTTGGTAACGAGTATTCTAAGTATCGTGCTGTTTGGTCTCGTTGTGCTTGTCGAAAAAGTGCTAATACGCTGGCAATAAGACAATGTAACCTACTTCCATTATTCACAGTTGAACCTAGTCTTCAGGTTTGGTAAAATTGCATGTACCGTTTGCAATTCTGCTGGTCCAGAATGCCGTCTTAGCTCAGCGGTAGAGCAGCTGTTTTGTAAACAGCAGGTCGTCGGTCCGAATCCGACAGACGGCTCATAAAAAATAGTAAGGAAAACCGGGAAATTTTATCATATAAATTGCTGGGTTGGCGGAGTAGTCAATCGCACCTCGCTGTAGACGAGGCGGCCGTACGGCCTACGGGAGTGCAAATCTCTCACCCAGCACAACTGAGTTGCTTTACTAAGCAAAATTGCCGACATGGCTCAGTGGTAGAGCAAGTCATTGGTAATGACTAGATCGTGGGTCCGATTCCCACTGTCGGCTCAAAAATACAGAAATACTTCAACTCTTCCCTTCGGAACGCTTATATGGTAAAATGTGTGGATATTATGATCTTGCGCCAAGCAAACTAAACGCTAGACGCTAGACCCTAAACGCTTAAAGGTATGGCTAAAAAAGGAGATCATCGCATAACAATTGGCCTCGTTTGTCAGGTTTGTAAGAACCGCAACTATGTCACGCAAAAAAATAAAATGGAAACCCCAGAGAAATTGGTCCTCAAAAAATTCTGCAAACATTGCCGCAAAGTAACCGATCACAAAGAAGTTGAAAAATTAAAGTAAAAAGTAAACAAAATTTACGCTGCGTATTGTAAGTTGGCTTACAGTACGCTTTTTTTGTATAATATGAGGGTAAATCAGTCATATGCTTAAATTTCTCCAAATTAATTGATTTTTGGAGTCATTTAGTATATTATTACTTTATGCTCTGCAATACGTGTCATAAAGAAAAAAAGGCTGACGATTTTTCTTTTAAAAATCAAAAGCAACAGGTTAGAAAAAAAATTTGTAAAGCCTGCCATTCTCTTTATCGAAAACAGCATTATTTACAAAATAAAGAAAAATATATAACTAAAGCTAAGAGTTGGAATAAAAAACAAAAAGAAATTTTAGCAACTTATCTCTTTGAAGTATTATCAAAATCAGCTTGCATTGACTGCAATGAAAACGATGTAATCGTATTGGACTTTGATCATTTAAACAATAAAAGATTCGGTATTGCGGAAATGTATAGAAATAGCTATTCTTTGAACGCAATCCAAGAAGAGATAAAAAAATGCGTCGTTAGATGCGCAAACTGCCATAGAAGAAAAACTGCAAAAGATATTGGATATTGGAAATTAAAAATGACAAAAATAAATAATTAGGGGTGTGGTGAAATGGTTATCACAGCAGTCTCCAAAACTGCTTTTCACGGTTCGAGTCCGTGCACCCCTGCCGAATTGTCGCGGTTCTATTAGACCGATCCACTATCCCCAATTAGCTTGCTGGTGCTTGCTAAATTTCGTTGAATTTGACATTTTCTCCTGTTATATCCCAGAGAAGGAAGAAATGCAGAATACCTCAAATACCGCTTTTTACCCTCAAAATTGCTCTTCAAAAGCTCTCAAATACCTAGTTACCCTCAAGAAATAGTAGTCCTGGAATATACATAAAAGAAGCAATATTTTTAATAAAAATATCCCTTAGAATGATATGTATATTGATTTTATGCCTGTTCTGAGGTTATTTAATCCGTAGTTCTCTGTTGTGGAGGGTGAATTTTGTTTTTATGACTTCCATTATGCCTTGTCTTTCTTCAAGTGTGCCTGCTTTAAGAATATGTTTGATATATGCTTTCATCATATCCTCGGTTATTGCTTCTTTCTCCGGATAATCCAGTTGATTAAATTGGCTTAAGTTCCCTTCCAAGTATTCCTGATGAAGTACTTGTTCTCTAAGTGAATGGAATCTTTCAATATCTGAAAGGAGGCGTTTACTTGCCAATGCTACGTTTACTTTAATACTTTCGATATGTGCGATGAGCTGTTGAATAAGATCTTCTTCTGTTATATATGGCTCGTCACACTCATAATCGACTGTTCTTGCACAGTGATAATAGACGTGCTTGGTGACTCCACCGTATTTAAGATGTTTGTATTTTACTTCTGCTGTTACTCCTCCACCACAGGATGCACATTTGCAAAGTATCTTAAAGGGAAATTCTTTTTTATGCCATGACCTTGGCGGTACGATGAGTTGTTTTTGGACTCTATCAAAGAGAGCTTTGGTGATAATGGGTGTGTGTCTACCATCATACCACTGATCGTTAAATTCAAATCTTCCGTAGTAAAATGGATTTTTTAGTGTTTTGAAGATGACGCTTAATGGCATTGATTTATTGTTCCGTGTTTTAAATCCGATTGTTCCAAGCCACCTTTTTACCGTTCTTCCACTGTGACCTTTATTTCCAACTCTCTGGAAGATTTCTTTAATAATTGGTGCTCTTTCCTCATCAAGGATTATTTCTTGTATCCTGTCGTTCCTCATGACATTGAGATAGCCAATGGGAGCAACTCCCGGTCGCCAACCCATTTCACATTTTGCCCTCAATCCCCTTTTGACGTTAATGCCTCTATTATCATTTTCTAATTTTGCCTGCGAGCAAAGAATCATCAGAAGAAATTTCTCATTTGGATTATTTGAAAAAGTCTGTGAATATGTTTTTATCTGCATCAGTTTCTCTTGATCCATCAGATCAACAAGCGAACCTAAATCGCCTGCATTGCGAGATAATCGATCAGGCGCCCATGTCAAAATACCGGCAAATACTCCATTTCTAATATCCTGAAGTAATTGTGCAAAGATTGGTCTTTGCCCTGATAGTTTTGCTGAGTGACTCTCACGACGGACTTCTTTAATGATCAAATTCTCCCTTACCGCAACTGCCATCATTTCCTTTATTTGAGAATCAATGGACATTGCTTGCCGTTCGTCATCCTCGGTTGATTTACGGGCATAGAGGCAATACTCGACAGGGTTCATCTTACTCCTTCCTTATTATTTAATAGTAGATCGAGTTTTTTTACTTCAGACCGTAATTTTTTCAAATATTTTAGTTCCTTTGATGCAATGTAAAATTTTAAAGCAAACACGCATAAATCGAGAATATCCACGGCCTTCTGAAGCTTTTTATCCAATAGTTCCGTTTTCATCAGGGGACAAGATACCGCAGGGGGTTGTGGAAGTCTAGATGCAAAATGCTATATTGATCGTTATTATATTTGTTACTTTTAGTCAAATAAATCTCATCATCTTAAAAAATATTTTAGAAAACGGAAAAAATTAACCATATATTAAGCCCTGCGATAACAAAAGCAATCAATGTCGCTACTCCTTTTAACCACCAAGAATTAACAAAAGCTCCCATTTTTTTCTTATTACTTGTAAAGAAAACCAAAGGAAAAACAGCAAATGATAATTGTACGCTGAGGATAACTTGACTTAATATCAGTAGTTTGCCTAATTCCTGTCCTCCATAGAGAATAATCACTGCGACTGCCGGAATAATTGCTAACAGTCGAGTAATAATTCTTCTCAACCAAGGTCGTATATGTATATTGAAAAAGCCTTCCATGATAACTTGTCCAGCAATTGTTCCTGTAATTGTAGAATTTTGACCTGATGCAAGGAGCGCTAAGGCAAATAATGTGCCAGCAATACCCACTCCTACAGTTGGCGAAAGAAGTTTGTAAGCCTGTGCTATATCAGCAATCTGACCATAGCCATTGGTGTAAAATGTGGCTGCTGAAACAATTAAGATGGCGACATTCACAAAAAATGCTAATGAGAGTGCAAGGGTAGAGTCAATTGTGGCAAACTTTATTGCTTCTTTTTTCCCATTTTTTGTTTTGCGGTAATTTCTTGTTTGAACAATTGATGAATGTAAATAAAGATTATGAGGCATGACTGTCGCACCTAATATACCAACTGCAAGATAAAGCATTTCTTTATTAGTGACGATATGTGAAGAAGGCATGAAGCCAGTAAATACAGCTAATATGTATGGTTGAGAAAAAAAGATTTCAAATCCAAAACAAGTTAGTATTGTTGTGATAAGAAGTATTATCACTATCTCAAGCGCCCGACATCCTTTGTTAAGTAAAAAAAGAAGTAATAGTACATCAAGGGCAGTTATGATAACCCCAAAAAGTAATGGTATTCTAAAAAGAAGATTGAGCGCAATTGCCGCACCAATGACTTCGGCTAAATCACAGGCAATAATCATAATTTCAGCCGATATCCATAGCGCAAAGCTTACTGGTTTTGGAAAATAGTCTCTACAAACTTGTGCCAAATCTTTTCCAGTTACAATTCCTAACTTAAGTGAAAGATATTGAAGCAAAATCGCAAACACATTTGATAATAAAATAACAGAAAGTAAACTGTAGCCGAATTTTGATCCTCCTGCCAGATCCGTCGCCCAATTCCCTGGATCCATATACCCAACCGCAATCAAATATCCTGGTCCTGAAAATGCTAGAAGTTTACGAAGAAAAGATACTCTTGCACTTATTTTAATTGATCCATTAAGTTGTCCTAAACTTTTTGTTTCTTCTGCTGTTATTACGTTTGAATACATTTTTTATAATTTTCATTTTTAACAGAAACTAATAAGCAAGAGGCAGGTATAAGAACCTGCCTCTACATCTATTAGCTCTTTTTCTTTGTTGCTTGAGCATTTACTTCATAGGAAGTATTTGTGCTCTCAAAAAAATTAACCAATTGCAACGTATCATTTGCCGTTGCCATCCATTTTGCAGGATTGCTTACTTTGTAATGCGCTCCAAAACCTAATTCTTCAAATCTTCTATCAGCAAGATATTTAACATACTGATTAATATAATTTGCATTAAGTCCTAAAATGCCGTTTGGCAATAAATTCTCATTATATTCCACTTCCATATCAACAGCACCCAAAATCATTTGTTTGATTTCTTCGGCAAATTGTGGAGTTCGTAAATCTTCGTTTTCTGCAAGAACGGTAAGGATCAAATTAATACCAAATTTTAAATGCAAACTTTCATCTCTCACAATCCAATCGATAAGTGAAGCAAAATTACGCAAAAGGTTTCTTTGTCTAAAAGAGAGTGAAACCATAAACCCACTATAAAACCAAATGCCTTCAAGAATGATGTTATAGGCAATCAGATTTTTTATAAAATCTTTTTTGCCTTCAGTGGTAGTAATATCCAATGTCTGTTCAGTCATTCTTCTGATAAAATTAACTTCAAAATCTTCTTTTCGTTTCATTGAAGGAACGTTGATATGAGATTCATATGCTTGTTTTCTATCAATAGGAAGCGTTTCTAGTACATATTCAAATGCCATGCAATGATTTGCTTCTTCCCACATTTGTTTTGCCAAATAGAGATGGCACTCTGCGGCATTCAAATAAGGATACACGCCGAAAGCCAATGCTTTATTAACAATAAGCTCATTTGGGTTGAAGTATCCCATTAAGAAAGTAAGAGCATGTTTTTCTTCATCTGTCATCTTTTTCCAATCAGCTAAGTCTTCTCCTAATTGGATTTCATTCGGAAACCAGGTATTTGCAACAGCTTGATTGTATAAATCATATGCCCATTGATAACGAATAGGTTTTAAAAGAATTCCTTCTGCGATACCGGTTCCTAAGATGCTTTTATTCATTGTATTATTGACAGGACTCACACTGTAATCGTTCCATAGGATCGATTGGACAGGCTACTCCTCCCACCATTTCAACTTCTTGTCCGTTTATTTCTTGGGTATCTTTAGAAGTATTTTCGGTTTGAGGATTGACAGTGTTATCGTTCATGTATTATTCACCTCCTCTCTTTTCGGTTCATCTGCGATAAGTTTTCCGAAACCAAAGCCAGAATTATTCCCAACAATTGCTTCAGATTTATTTACTCGTACAGTGCTTTGTTCTGCTGTATGTCGAGGCTTCATATGAAGATAATAGGTAGTTTTTACGCCTTTCTCCCATGCCGTGTAATAAATATTCAGCATTTCATCAATATCACGCGTTTCTAAATACATATTTCTGCTGATTGCTTGATCGATCCATTTCTGAGCTCTTGCCGCAACTTCAATAAATGCATAGGGAGAGATCTGAAAAGATGTTTTATAAATGCGTTTTATTGAATCAGGTATAACTTCAATTAATGAAATGTCTCCTTGTTTTTGAAGAATTTCGTCTTTTGTTTGTTCCCAGAGGTTATATTTTTTCAAGTCATTGACCAAATTAACATTTATCTCGAGGAATTTTCCATTGCTTGTGGCTCTGCTAAAAATTTGAGAGAATTGAGGATCAAGACCAGGCGTTGTACCAGCTACCAAACCAATAGAAGCTGTTGGTGCAATAGCCATAAGTGTCGCGTTTCTCATTCCTTTTTTTACTTTTTTGCGAAGTACATCCCAATTTAATTTTGTCTTTTTATTGACTGTAAGTTTTATCTTTCGATTCTTTTCTGTCTTAGCGAGAGTATCAAATGGCACATTTCCTTTTGACCATTCCGATCCATCGAAGTTTGGATATGAGCCTTTTTCTTTTGCCAAGTTAGCGCTTTCATCAATTGCCATAAAGCTAATAAATTCCATAATTTCATCAATAAATTGATAGGCTTCTTCACTTTCATATGGCATACCTAAACGCTCAGTTATATCAGTAAAACCCATCAAACCTAGCCCCACAGCTCTATTCTCACTATTGGCATGTTCTGCTTCAGGTACAGTCGAGAGAGTAATATCACAAAGATTATCCAACTGTCTTATTGCTAAACGGGTACTGCTCTCCAATCTCTTAAAATCAATTTTTCCGTTTACCAAATGGCGAGAGAGATTGATTGATGCAAGATTACAAACAGCGATATTATCTTTATCTTGAGGAAGACATATCTCAGTACAAAGGTTGGATAAGTGAATAGTTCCAGTATTATTATTAAGTGCTCGGTTATTAATTGTATCTTTCCACGTAAGCCATGGGTGAGATGTTGTCTGTAGAGAGATAAGTATTGCTTTGAACTGCTCTCGAGCTTTCATCTTTTTAAAATCCCTCATTTTTCCCTCTTCAGCTTTTTGGATGTATTCGTTATATCGTTTACTAAATGCACTTCCGTATAACTCGTTAAGATCAGAAACCTCAAGAGGATCGAATAAATACCAGTCTCCATCTTCTTTTACTCTTTTCATAAATTCATCAGAGATCCATACTGCTGTATTGGCAGTTCTCACTCTTCTGTAGGGATCTCCGGAATTTTCTTTAAGGTCAAGAAACTCAGGAAAATCTAAATGCCAGTTCTCCATATAAAAACAAAGAGCACCAAATTTTTTACCACCTCTTGAAACCGCTCGTAAAATTGAATCAATCGTATGCATAAAGGGAATTGGCCCTGTTGAAAATGTATTTGTTTTATGAATTGGAGAACCATGAGATCGTAGTTTCGTGACCCCCAAGCCAATTCCACCAGTGCCTTTGGTAAGTTTCATCACATCACCGATAGATTTACCAATGTGGCTCATATCATCATGCATTTCCATTAGAAAACAATTTGAGAGTTGAGGAAAGGTAGTCCCGGCATTGACCAAAGTTGAACCGGCGGCTACGTACTCAAGAGTAGACATCTTGTTATAAAAATCAATTGCGGTTTTTGTTGGATTTTTTTCATTAAGCGAAAGTCCCATTGCAACCCGCATCCAAAAATATTGCGGCGTTTCCATCCAAACCTGTTCCCGATTTTTAATAAAATATCTATTGGTCATTGTCACTAAGCCAATATATTTCAATAAAGAATCCCGTTTAGTATCAAGAGCATAAGAAAGTTTTTCTATATTAAATGTTTTTTTACCAAGTCGTTGATCAAGCATTTGTTCTTTTACTCCTTGCTTGATGTAATGGACAAATCCACCGCGATGCTTCCAAAGAAACTCTTCATCTGTTGAAAAATCTCCTAATACTTTCTTATAGAGCAACTTTAAAAAGAGGCGGGAGGCTACAACGTCAAATTCAGGATCATCTTTTATATTTTGCACTGCTGTATTGATAAGCGCTTGGTCAAGTTGTTCTGTGGTAATGCCATCAAAAAGTGTAAGTTCTGTCTCTGATGCAACTTGCATTACTTTACTGACTGGATCAGTAAGATTTTCGCAAGCTCTTTCAAGCGCTTGATTAATAAGATTTGCATTGTACGGTTCTTTTGTTCCGTCTCGTTTTAATACTGAAATATTCATAGACTCATTTACAATTGCTTTCAATCCAAATACTGATAAACACATGATATTTTTCCATAAAAAAACCACCTTCGAGAGGTGGACAAAATACAGCTGATAATACACACAGCTTATGCTCCTTGCTCGAGAAATGAAGAAGACTCAGGCAGTCTGGCTTGTTTCCTTAAGTGGAACATTACAGTTACGGCATAGCGGCGGAATCTCACCACCTTTCCCCTGACTTGCTAAGGTCTGATCCTTAGTGTCTTCAATAATATTTATCAACTATATACCATTCTTTAAAATGCCTTTTTAAGAAGAAGGATATATAGTGTATGAATACAATATAGCATACTAAATGCAGTGTCTGTCAACGATATTATCTATAACAAAATAAATCAATTTAGTTATGTTCCTAAAAGTATCCTTACAAAGATGATGTTAATTAAATTTTTTTGAATGGCAATTATGGAGCTATTCATACTTATAATAGACATGCATCAATTTATAAAATTATATATTTTAAGCTTCTTTCTTCTGAGCATGATGTAAGCATGCTCAGCGGGAAAAAAGACAAGGATTAACCTTGTACATTTACCGTCCAAGAACATTCTGAATTAACTTCCAAATAATATGAACCTCCGCTATGATAATGTTCTACACCACTATCTTTACTTCCAAGTTGATTTACTGGTAATTGAGTAGACATTGTTCCATCTTTGTTGTAAATCATAACTTGGAAATTTCCCTGATTTCCAAAATTAGAACAATCATATGTCCAATCCAGATCCCAATCTCCGCCAGCGGTGAAAGTCTGTGTTGATTTTGTTCCGCTCCCTGTTAAATTTAACAATGCTTGTGGAGCTTTGGTTGGTCCAGCTGTTGCTTGTGTGTTACTGTTTGCTCCAGCATTTGCATTACTATTATCAGATGTTGCAGGAACTGACGTGCCTGACTTGCTGCTTCCAGCTGCTCCGATAATACTAAAAAAGATAATTACAATAATTATTCCTGTAATGATTTTATGTCTGGCAAACCAGTTACGTTGATCTGATTGACAAAAAGGACATTTCTTTGCCTTTGGATCAATTTCTTTCATACAATTTTTACATTTCTTCATATATGTCACCTCCTTTCGAAGCTCTACCACAATGATAAGTGAAACTTAGCATAAAGTCAAGTTATTTTGAGGCTAAATGCTAAGCCTGACTAAGTGGATAAAGTGAAGGCATAAATTGATAATTGAGGCATGAGAAAAAATGCTAAGCTTCCAAAAACTTTAGGGAAAAGGATACAAAGAATAAGAAAAGGCACAGGTTTGACTCAAGAACAAGTAGCAGAAAAAGTTGGTATCAGCAGAGCATATATGGGATATATCGAGCAAGGACGATATTCTGCTTCTTTGGAAGTTTTGGAAAAAATCGCAAAAATATTAAAAGTGAGGATGTCTGAATTATTCTGACCTTACCCATTTTTAATTTACAGATTACCATTCCGAAAGTCCTCTTCGCCGTCCATAAAAATCTCCGACATTGAGAAAGTAAAAGTTTGGTTGCGGTACATTATCTTCTTCAATTATTTTTAACAACAATATTGCAAATGCATCTGCTAAATCATCGTGCTTTTCAGTACCAAATCCAACTAATTGTTGAATCAAGTCTTCTGCCCCATGGCGTGGGAAAAGTACCTTTCCTTGCTGAATAAGATGAGTAACTAATGCAAGTCGTGCTCGTTTATCTTGTCCTCCTGGCTTTACTCCTTCTGCTGATACATTCCTCACGTTTTCCAAATGCTGAATAAGTGACTGCTGATATCCAACATCTTCAATAAATAATTTGCTTTTTAATGTTGTGGCAATGTTGATCGCAACCTCGACAGTTTCTGGGAATCCCATGCGTTTATTCACTGGATTTGGCAAAATATATATCTTTAGCTTCTCGTTATATCCATACACTTTCCCTGAAACCATTGCCGTATAATCAGCCGATGCTTTTTGTGATATGGCAAGATCAACACCTGTTCCAGTAAAGCGAAACTCGTTTCCCGTTTCAGACGGAATACTATCGTAATAGTGAATCCATTCAGGATGGACAACACGGGCTGCATCTGAAATAATCCGTAAAAGATATTCTCGATACCAAGCAGCATCTGTACCAATAGTTGCTTTTAAGTTTTCAATATCAGCCATTGTAGGAAACTTAGCTTGCCAAGCAATTGTGTTGTTTTCATCAAGGAGAGGATAAGCAAAAAATTTCCCTGCAAGTTTTTTATTCTCTATGCCTCCCTTCAAGCGCATCAGAAGACTGTCTTCATGAAGTAAATTGCCAATAATCAAAATTTTTGTCTCCTGATCACCAATAGGAAGTACTTCTCCTGTTAGCCATTGAAACGTCTTGTCTCGTCCTTCTCGTGTTTTGACACTATTTAAATCCTCAACATCATCACAGATGACCAAATCCGGCCGATGCTCTCCATGGCGTAATCCTCGAATACTTTGTTCAGTTGAAGCAATCGTAATTCGTGCCCCGAAATTTGAAAGGACAATTGAACTTGATCCCCATTCATCACTTATTTCTTGAAATGGTCCAATATCAGCTTTTAGTAGTTCGTTTGTTTCAAGTTCGTGCTTGATGTTTGCCATATGCAATTTTGCCTGCGCCTGTGTTTGACTTAAGATAAGGACAAATTTCTTCTGCTGGATACCAAGGATTGCCCAAAGAACATAGGAGAGTGTCATAAGAGTTGATTTTCCTGATCCTCGAAAAGCAATCAGCACGGTTAAACGATTTTCCAGTTCTTCCGTCATCTGGAACATTTCTTGGTGAAATGGGGCAAAGGGATGTTTTATATAATGACTAAGATAAATTGCAAAAAACCAATAGTGACTATTTTTCGCAAGCATTCGACGAACCGTCCGTTTCTTCTTAATTTCTTCTAGTTCTTTTTCTGTTAATTGTTGTATTATCATGATTTTTCCGCCTCATTTTCTTCGTTTGGTAGTAATGCAGCAAGTTTCAAGGCTTTGGTTACTAATGCTTCCTGTTCAGGTGTAAGAGTCTCGTTATCTGCCTTCAATCTCGCAGTTACTTCAACCTTTGTTGTATAATTGGGGTGGTGGTGCTTTAGCCAAAAAATAATTGCAGTAAGATTTTTGTCACGAATCGCTCCAAGTAATTGAGATTCAGCCATATCATTAATCAGTGATGATCCATCGGCAATCGCAATATCTGCATCTCTCGCAAATTCCTCATCATCTTTTCTCCAACGGTAATAAGTCGCCCGGGCAATTCCAACTTTTTCACAAGCAACCTGTACAATAGGTGTTTTCTTGAGTTGTGCAAGTAAGAGCGTTTTTTCTTTCTGCTGTCTGTTTTGAATTGTTTGTGCAGTTTTCTCATCCATATTATTTATCCTCCAATTTCTTTGCTTTCTGACCGGTCAGCTTTTCCCACCGGTTAATTATTGTTTGGCAATATTCAGAATCAAGCTCAATGGCAATACACTTGCGCTTTGTCTGTTCACAAGCAATAAGGGTTGACCCTGAACCTGAAAACGGATCATAGACCCAATCATTGACGCTTGAACTGTTTAAAATAAGATTACGGAGCAAACTGACTGGTTTCATGGTCGGATGAAGTGGACTTTTATTTGGTTTGGGATAAAATAAAACGCTTTTATCCTGGGATTTCCTAAATGTATGTTTTCCATACCATCCATAAGCAATAAGCTCATGCTGGGGTAAATAATTGAGTCTTCCTAATACTGCATGATTTTTAACCCAGATAAGTAGTTGGGAGAATTTAAATCCCACATCCAACAATCCTTCCCTCATAGCAAAGAGCATCTTGTCGGAATTGAATAGATAGTAGCTATTCTTTTCCGCAA
>Ga0206953_1034_pt3 | contig 22684 bp, 21 predicted proteins | sample Alteio_BWOrgHeat_36_FD_152977 | JGI IMG/M metagenome (GOLD analysis project Ga0206953, IMG submission 152977) | Enriched cells from forest soil in Barre Woods Harvard Forest LTER site, Petersham, Massachusetts, United States -... | ecosystem: Environmental > Terrestrial > Soil > Temperate forest >...
CCCCAGTCCCTCCGGTTTGCGAATAGGTAATGGATGCAGACCGAAAGATAATGATTAGGAGGCAGCAAGCCGCTGCCCTTGGTCACGATGCCGTGCCGGTCATGGTCCGTATCGCTGGCAAACGCAATGTCGAATTTGTCTTTCAGCCCGATCAACCTCTGCATGGCGTATGGTGAGGAAGGATCCATGCGAATCTTGCCGTCCCAATCCACCGTCATAAATCGAAACGTTGGATCGATGGATTGGTTCACGACCGTCAGATTGAGACCATACCGTTCGGCAATCAGCGGCCAATAATCGATGCCTGCGCCTCCCAGCGGGTCCACTCCGAGCTTAATCTTCGTATCGCGAATCGGCGTCATGTCGATGACGCTTTCGAGATCGCCAACATAGGAGTGCAGGTAGTCGTATCGATGTGTCGTCGAGGCTCGAACGGCTTGCGCGAACAGCATTCGCCGGACGCCCTCGAGCCCGCCTTGGAGAAATCCGTTGGCCTTCGATTGGATCCAGGACGTTGCGTGTGAATCGGCTGGCCCCCCGTGCGGGGGATCGTACTTGAAGCCACCGTCGTCGGGAGGATTGTGGGATGGCGTGATCACGATCCCGTCGGCTAAGCCCGACTCGCGACCCTGGTTGTAGCGCAGGATCGCATGGGAGACGGCGGGAGTCGGCGTGTAGGCGGTCCCTTCTGAAAGCATTACCTCGACGTTATTCGCCGCAAGCACTTCCAACGCGCTTGCAAACGCAGGCTCGGACAACGCATGCGTATCCATTCCAAGGAAGAGCGGCCCGTCAATCTTCTGCTGTTTGCGGTAGTCGCAGATCGCCTGAGTAATTGCGAGAATGTGCCACTCGTTGAACGCCCCGTCGTAAGCAGATCCACGATGGCCGGACGTACCGAAGACGACGCGCTGCCTTGGGTCACTCGGGTCGGGTCGCAAGACGTAATAGGTCGTGACGAGTTTCTGAACGTTCACCAGGATCGAGGGATCGGCGGGTTTTCCGGCAGCCGGATTAACGTTCACTTGTCGCCTCGATCAAAAAGACCTCCCCAACACCGACTTTCGTAGACTCCTCGCGCCGGCCACGCATTATCCCCAGCTGCCCGAAGATCGGGATCTCCCCTTGAACGAAGACTATTGCGGTCTCGATGACGGTTCTATTGTTCGTTGGCCTCTAACGAAAGGGCTCCGAACGGTGGTTTCGCCGGATCCATAAGCTCCAGGATTTCCTCAACTTACAGCCAATCTCTCTCGGCTGAGCACGCGGGCCCCCCGTTTCTCTCCCAAAGTTCACAGGCAAGTCGTGCAACCTGCTCATGCCGAAGATCTGAGGAGAATTCGTACATGATTCTTGCACTCTTCCCGTGACGATTGGGTTAAAAGTTTCATCGCCACTGGGCAACGATTTGGCGCTCACTCCTCGAAACTGCGTACGCCGCCCTGGAATCTATTCTTGACCATGTTGGTCCAGAGCCATTTGATGACGCGAGCGTCGTTATAGCAGTATGCCAAATTGTGGTTCAGGGTCGAAAAACAGTGTCGCTGGCAAGTTGTCTTCATATCCCGCAGCTGTCGCTGATCGAATTTAGAAGCATCAATGTTGCCCCAATCGTACGTGGAAGCGTACATGGGGAAGCACGGCGCGACCGTGCCGTCGGTGCGAATGATTACGTTATTCTGGCCTGCGCGGCAGTTCCATTCGGCGAAATGCAGCTCGCCGCTCGGCTCCTGGATGACCCCTGGCATCGAGGCGAGCAGCTCCGCCTGATGGCCATTTCCATTGACTCCGTTGCCGTTCCAGCCGTATTCCTTCAGGTCGAGTCCAGAGGACATGCGCATGAATGCTTTCATCTCTTGCAGCCGTTGAACGGAGTTCACCATCTGATAGCCTGCCTTGTTTTTTTCGATGAGCCAGTTGATCAAACCGTCAATTTCGCCCCAGTCTTCCGGCCGGATGTAGGTGGGATTGTCATAGAGATGCTTGAAGTGGTCGTCTTGTTCGAGCATCGGCGTTTCATTTATGTGGTAATCGGTGGCCACGCGATGCTCGTGAGCGTATTCCGTAAGCTTTCTCACATCTTCCGCGTTATTGCGGCAGATATTGATGTTGAAGAAGACTGCATAGCCATCCACATATTGCTTGCGCAGGATGTGCTCCAGATTTTTCTGCGCGGGGATGAAAGCCTTGGGAAGGCTTGGTTTGAGCTCCCATGAGTCCATCGCAAAGTTGAATACCGACACGCCCGCGTCGCCAAGGCGATCGGCCACGTCGGGCCGAAGCAAACGTCCATTCGTGCCGATATAAATCCAGAATCCTTTCTTCGCCGCGTAGTAAACCACTTTGTGCACAAAATCCGGCCGCAAAAGAGGCTCCCCGCCCATCAGCGCGACGACTCGGCAGCCATTGTCATGGAGCCAGTCGATGGAACGACGGGCCACGTCTTCGGTCATTCCTTTAACCTTGTTGTCGTAAGCCCAGCAGTACCAGCAATCCAGATTGCATTTGTACTCGACGAATAGGTATGCGGTGATGGGATGAAACTCGCCCGGCAACACTCGCGAACGCAAATAAGGAACCAGCCATCCCCGTGAATAGCGGTAGACATCCTTCGGACCCCACTGGCGCCTCTCCGGTGGAGTCTCCGGCCCCGGGTCCTTCAGGCGATCCGGGAACTGAGGGAAGACAGGGTCTGGGAGGCTTAGGCCTCTAGCTTCAGCCGGCTCCGGACGGCGCTGGCTGGAGTTCATCAGCAGATCGTGAATTGCAACGTCGATGCGGAACTTCGCCACAGTGGCCATTTGGATTCACCTCGCGAAGATTTAATTCCGACAGATTCTCAAGACTTTCAACTCTAATTCGTGGCGCGCATTGGATCGATCTTTCGGTGCTGGCAACGCCAAGCCTCCCCCGCGGTCCACAATCGCGCGCCCAATGGGCTTACCTGAAGTCACACCACTTCACCCGCCGGCAAGCAAGACGCACGCGCGATGCCAAATAATTTGGTGATATTTATTTGTTCCGAAACGATTAAAAAAGTGGGAGATAGAGGACGTGGCGCCCGGTTTCGTAGATCGAGCACCGCCGTCTCCCTGCTAAGAACGTGGCACGCCGCGCCAACTTGCTGACAGTGCGTCACCAAGATCCATAACAACTCTTGTTGACGCTATAGTTTCCCCGCCTGGCGTCACGCTTCTGATTCTGGGCGACAACGCTTGCCGGCTCCGACCGGAAGCACCTGCTATGCAGCAGCCATGCCTTTTGTATCCCATTGAATTGCAGGCGCTTAGCCGAGGGAGCGGGCCGTGTTCAGGCAATCGCCGAATTTTCGGCATGGCTGCTCGAAGATTCGTCATTTCCGGGGATGAGATAAATCGCGCACAGCAGAATTTCAGATAGTCATGACAGGCTGCACGTTCCGTTACATTCGCCTGAATTGAGGCATCCATCATTTGGGGGTGCTATTCTCCGGCCGTAGTTATCGCCAAAGGACCCTGACGTGCTGACACGAGGGCTTTTCTCCCGATGCGAGACCATGATACTAAGGGACGCGTTCAGCAATGACCCCCGATCTCCTGCTAAAGATTGAGTTGCTGAGTAATCCCAACGTGCTCTCCGTAGTGCGTGGAGCCGTCGAGCGTCTCGCGGAGATGGTGGGTTTTGCTCCGCCGGAGTCCAGATCGATTGTTCGGGCGGTGGACGAAGCCCTGTCAAACGTGATGCGACACTGCTATTGTGGGCGGCTCGATCAACCCATCGAATTGTATTTCCGGCGGCTTCGTCGGCGGTCCAAGGGCGCGCGGAAGGAAGGGTTGGAGGTTTTGCTTTGCGACCGCGGACCGGCGGTGGATCAAGCCAAGCTGCGCGGCCACACGCCAGGCAAACTGCGGCCGGGCGGACTGGGATTGCATTTTATTCGCCAGGCGATGGATGCGGTTGAGTACGAGCGGGTGGGTCGCACGAACCGGCTGCGACTAGTCAAGTATTTGCCGCCTGCAAAGGCTCATCCCGAGCAGTGAGGAGAGACTCGGTGCAGATTTCGATTCGGCGTGTAGGTAACGCCACGATTTTTGACGTATCTGGAGATATCGATCTGGCGAATTCGCCCGAGGTGCGCGAGGCGCTCTTGCATGAGGTGCGAGAAAATCGCAGACCTCGCGTGGTGTTGAACCTGTGCGACGTGAGGTACATTGACAGCTCGGGCGTGGCGTCCCTGGTGGAGAGTCTCAAGGCTTCCCGCGATATCGGCTCACGCTTTATCCTGTTTGGATTGCAGGGCCCCGCCCGCGAAGTCTTGCAACTTTCACGCCTGCTGAAGGTTTTCGAGATCTACGATACCGAAATCGAAGCATTGGAGTCGTGAGTTTCATCGAGAGCCGTTTAGGGCCTCGCTAAAAACAGCATGGAGTTCGTTTCCCAAATCGGCGGCGGCGTAACGGACGCCCTCGCGTATGTCGGCTCTCTCGCATCGCTGGGAGGGCGGGCAGCATACGACAGTTTCATCGGGCCGTTTCTTGGGAAGCCCGTGCGACTCCAGCGCGCTGTGTCGCAAGCGATGGATGTTGGCGTTCGCGCTCTGCCCATCCTTTCCCTGATCACGTTCTTTATTGGCTTGATCCTGGCCCTTCAGGGTGCTTATGAACTCCGACGATTCGGGGCGATCAACTACGTTGCTGCGACCGTCGCCATTTCCATGACGCGTGAGCTTGGCCCTCTGATTACTGCGATCGTCGTGATCGGCCGTTCGGGTTCCTCCTTTGCCGCGGAAATCGGCACCATGAAAGTGACCGAAGAGATTGACGCTCTGGAAACCATGGCGATCAGTCCCGTCGACTTCCTGGTCGCCCCGAAGTTCGTCGCCATGGTCGTAATGGTACCCTGCCTCACCATCTGGGCCAATGCTATGGGAATATTGGGAGGCTCTCTGTTTGGCGTGTGGCAAGCGGGATTTACGTTTGTACGCTACATGCAGGTATCGGTGGATGCGCTCATCCTGCGCGACATCACCACCGGACTGATGAAGAGTGTCATTTTCGGTGCCACGATTACAGCAGTCGGATGTTTGGAGGGGCTATCTACGGGAGTGGGTGCCGAGCAGGTGGGTCGCGCGACGACCGCCGCCGTGGTGAAGTCTATTTTTTTGGTTATTCTGGAAGATGTTGTGTTCACCGCGCTTTTCTTTTTTGTAGGGGCGCCGTAACGCGTCGGGATTCCGTTAATGGAAAACGAAGATCCAGTCTCAGTCAGCTCAGAACTAATGATCTCGGTACAAGATCTCCACGTAAAATACGGAGCTACCGAGATTCTTCATGGCGTAAGCTTTGACGTGAGACGAGGCGAGACGCTGGTGATCATGGGAGGTTCGGGCTCCGGGAAGAGCACACTGGTCCGCACACTGATCGGGCTGGAAAAGCCGAGTTCAGGGCACGTCTGGATCAAGGGTAAGGACATCGCCACGATCTCCGAGGCCCAGCTGGATGAGGTCCGCAAGAAGATTGGCATGTCATTTCAAGGAGGGGCGCTGTTCGGCTCGATGACCGTCGGAGAGAATGTGGCTTTACCTCTGCGAGAGCATACCAAGCTGGAAGACTCTACTATCGAAATTATGGTGCGGCTTAAGCTGGAACAGGTGGGCCTGGAAGGCGTTGAATACTACATGCCCTCCCAGCTCAGCGGAGGCATGAGGAAACGCGCCGCCGTCGCACGGGCTTTGGCGATGGATCCGGAGATGCTCTTCTTTGACGAACCCTCCGCCGGATTGGATCCGATTATTGCGGCGGGCATCGACCAGTTGATTTTGGAGTTGAAGCGCGCGTTCCGCATGACCATCCTGGTCGTCACCCACGAATTAGCGAGCGCGTTCCTGATCGCCGATCGCATGGTATTGATCGACCGGGGCAACATCGTGGCCATCGGGACCGCTGCGGAAATGCAGTCAAGTACCCAACCGCGCGTCCGGCAGTTTCTGGACCGCGTGCCGGAATCGGAGACGGCGCATGAATCCGACTATCTCCGAGCACTCACCGAGGAACATAGGTTCGGACGGGCCTAGTCGTCCAGGCAGGGAGCATGATGGAGTCTAAACGCGAACAGACCTTGGTCGGCCTCTTTGTACTGGCTGCCGCTGCGGTGTTGATTGGCACGATCTTTGCCATGAGCGGGACCTTTGGCCGCGCCACACGAACGTACCATGCCTACTTTGCTTTCGCCGGCTGGATCGAGCCGGGCATGAGCGTGCGCTACTCGGGCGGCCCCAGAGTAGGCCGCATCGAAAAGGTCCAAATCGATCCGCGGAATCTGTCGCGGATGGATATTACGTTCAGCGTGCAATCCGATCTGCCCGTCAAGACCGACAGCCTTGTAAAGATTATGAGCACAACGCCGCTCGGAGACAATCATTTGGAGATCTTCCCGGGAACGCCCCAGGCTGTCGATGCCCCGAATGGAGCCCTTCTCCCGTCGCAGCCGTACGTTGACTTGAATTCGCTCATGGTACAGATCAACGACATCGCTCCGCACGCCCAGCAACTGCTCCTCGACCTTTCTGATCGCGTGAACGAGCTGAAGGAGACGGTGGCGCGCGTAAACGATTTGCTGAGTGCGCCCAACCGGGCGAATTTGTCGGCGACGCTCGCGAATACTCGCGGATTGCTCGAAGAAACCCGCCCGCAAATCAAATCCACCCTGCAAAACGTAAATGGCTTCAGCCAGAAGCTGGAACCGCTGATCGAGGACTTGCGCAGGACCTCGGCAAAGACAAATGAAACGCTGAGTAACGTGGACGCAATCATTGGAGAGAATCGTCCCGATGTGCGCCAGGCCATCGCCGAGCTGCGGCGCTCGCTGGCCACACTAACGGGCGTCACCGGTCGGCTCGACCAGACGCTCGACGTTAATGCCGAAAACATCGACGAACTTCTCGACAATCTGCGGCAGGCGACGGAAAATTTGAATGAATTTACGGCCACCATCAAGAATCGGCCGTCCTCCCTGATTCGTTCGACGAATCCTCCGGAACACAAACCGGGTGTAAACAGATGAATACCAAAATCCTTTTCTGCGCGCTGCTGCTGTGTGTCGGCATCGGCGGAGGATGCGGCGCCGCGCGGCCCAGCAAGTACTATCAGTTGACCGTGCCCATCGACGCAGCCCCACCCACCGGTTCGGCTCCGTACCACGTGACCCTGATGCTGGGCCCGATAACATCCTCCCATCTCTATCGCGAGGACCATATTGTGTATACGGGCAGCGGAAAGGATATGGGCGTCTACCAATACCAGCGTTGGGCACAGCCGCCCACGGAAATGCTTGGGGAGGTCTTGCTCCGAGACCTGCGCGCCTCGGATCGCTTTCAGGCGGTCTACTCATGGGGCAGCAACGTTCGGGGCGACTATATCCTTCGCGGACGCCTTTATGATTTCCGGGAGATCTCTGCCAGCACCCTGATGGGCCGTGTCACCTTCGAGCTCGAATTGCGCAACGCCCGCAGCGGCGCCACGGTATGGACACACTTCTACACCCACGATGAGCCCGTCGCAGGCAAGGATGTGGCGGCGGTGGTCGCGGCTCTCGACCAGAATGTCCAGCGAGGTGTCGCGGGATTCAGAGCCAGTCTCGATCAGTATTTTGCGGCGCATCCCGAGCTCAGCGCGGCGCCAAGCCAGTAGGTCGACGCAAGAGACGGTCCAGCCTGCGGGCTCGGCCTAGACTTCCACGAGTACGAGTGAAATGTCGTCGGCCGGCGGGCCTTCGCGCCATTCCGCGACGCGGTCCAGAATGGCCTTGTTCATTTCCGGGAGCGGGAGCATCGCGGTCTCGCGAACAAATCTTTGGACGCCTGCAACACCCAGCATTTTGCCTTGCGAATTGAACGCATCGGTGATTCCGTCGGTGTACAGGACGATCCGGTCGCCGGCGTCGAGTTGGACTTCGACCGTGGCTTCCGCATCAACCGCATCAGGCAGTACGCCGAGCACAGTGCTGCGCGATTCCAATAGCCGAGGCTCCTCTCCCGGATGGACGACCATCGCGGGCGGATGGCCCGCACCGGCAAAGACCATGCGCCTTCCGCGGCGATCCACCCGAACAACAGAGAGCGTAAAAAAGAACAGTGCGGCTCCGATATTTTGCATCACGAAGTGGTTCAGTTGGCGCAGCATCTCGCCTAGCGGCGCGCAATTATTTAGTTGTGAGATCGTCTCAGAGTAAATGCGGTTAGCAATCAGCGCGGAACTGATGCCGTGACCGGAAACATCGCAAACCAGGACATTGAGGTGATCTTCGTCAAGCGGGCTGACCAGGCCGAAATCGCCGCCAATCGTGCGCACCGGATGATAGAACGTTTCGACACGAATGCCGCCCCATACCATGGATTTCGGCGCAATGCTCTGTTGAACGCGCGCCGCCAGGACCAAATCTTCATCGATCTCCTTTTGGCGCTTTTCGAGTTGCGCGTTCGCAGTGCGAAGATCCTGTTCGGCGGCCTTTTGTTCGGAAATATCGATGAGTGCCACAATGTCGAACGATCGCCCTTCTGGATCCTCGACGGACCGGACGCTGGCGACGATCGGCAAGCGTCCGCCTCCTTTTGTCGGCAAATAGAATTCATCTCTGCTGCGACCCATTTGCCGGGTCTTCCTCCGTAGTTCCTGGAGGACCAGGTAATCTTCGGGGCTGTAGAGTTCCACGGGGTCCCGGCCCACGATATCGGCGCGCGACATTCCAGTCATCTCCTCGAAAACCGAGTTGACGAAAAGAACCCGGTCGCAATCGTCGGAAATCAAGATGCCCTCATTCAGCATCTCGAGAATGGCCTCCATTTGCTCAAGCCATTCCGGCTTCGCGATCTCCATCGGCTATGCGCCTCACGCTCGAATGCAGGAACATATCTTATCGAATCCCTGCGAATCCACCTATCCTTCGGCCGGACTGGATTCACGCGGTCCGTGAGGTCACATCCTCTATCTACGGATGTCGTCGATCCAGGTTCTTAGCCCGTCTGAGCGTGCCGAAGCACCCCGCGTTCGAGTTCGCGTTCGGCTTGGAGCCAATCGTCCAACTCGCGGCCTGGTTGTTCGCCGCGTTCGAGATAGATCTCGTATGCGCGGCGTCTGATCTCCTCGTCACGCGCCGCGTGCCCTACGGGAGCCGCTCCCGGATCCGCCGCCTGGGTGGAGCTCGCCCGAGTCTCCCTACTTTCATTTCTCCTCGGCTTCGACGACATATTCCTCTCCTTCTTCCTTATGGCTGGATTGCTGCTGTGTAGGGCCCACCTGTCATGCCGCGGGCTTTGCGCTTCGCGCGACTCCGTCCTTCGTAACCAGGACCATGCGGAACCGTGCTTTGCCTTGCATCATGCGAGCGTAAGCGTCCGCAGCCTGTTCCAGAGGAAGTGTCTCGATCATCGGGCGGATATTCTCGAGGACGCTGAACGCAAGGGTGTCCTCGCTCTCAATCGGGGTGCCGGTCAAGCTCCCGTAGATCGAGCGCCCGCCAAACACGAGAGGGAACGCATTCAATTTGATCGGGTCCCCCGGTACACCGACCACGATGAGTTTCCCGCGGGCTGCAAGACCGGACACAAGCGGCCCCATCGCATCGCCACTGGTGGCTGTTGCGAGAATCGCTCTGGCCCCGCCCATACGCTGCAGTACCGCTGCGGCATCAGCGGCGGCAGTGTCGATGTAGACGTGCGCGCCCAGGTCTTTCGCAAGCTTTTCCTTCTCGCGCCCACGCCCGATTGCGACGGTACGAAATCCCATGTGCCGCGCAAACTGGACGCCCAGATGCCCGAGGCCGACAATGCCCAGCACTGCGACCAGATCTCCGCCGCGCAAGCCGGCATTGCGAAGCGCGTTGTAGGTGGTGATACCCGCGCAGAGGAGAGGGGCGGCATCGGCGGAACTGAGCTCATCAGGAATGGAAGCGATGCCGCGGGCTTCAGCGATCATCACTTCCGCATATCCTCCATCCGCGGTTACTCCCGATACCACCGGGTTCTCACAATTCACGGTGTCTCCGCGTCGGCACGGCTCGCACACCCTGTCTTCTCCCGCAATGAGGCCGACACCAACCCGTTGACCGATTTTCCACCGGGACACTCCCGCACCCAACGCTTCAATGTGGCCGACTACTTCATGCCCCGGCACGCGCGGCAGAGTAAGACCCGGATAGACGCCCGTGATCGTGGACGCATCGGTGTGACAGATTCCGCACGCTTCCACCCGAATCCGAACCTGCCCCGCTCCAGGCTCGGAGATTGGCCGGTCCACTAGTCGAAGCACGCCCGGTGCGGAGACCTCCACTGCTTTGTACGTACCTTTCATTTGTATATGCCTCTCATTTGTTTTGTACTGAACGGCTGGATTAAGGTTTGACTACGTGCGCCGAGCCCCACAGTGAGCCCGGATTGGCTCGATCCGGATAGAGCTCCAGCATCCTGTCGTAAAGCTCTCGCGCGTTTGCCGTCATCCCGGCCAAGCGCTCGAAATCGCGTATGTACTGGCGAGTCTCTTCGATGATTCTGGGGCTGTCATCCCTCTCAGCTTTTTTATGTCCGGCAATCACCGCGGACGGTTTCAGCGACTCAATTTTGTCGAGCGCAGCGATCCACTCGCGGCGGGTTTGCGCGTTTGACTCGGCGAGATAAAGGTGAACGTCGTTGTAAGCCGCATCCCCGGCGACCACCAAACCGACGGACGGGACGTGCAGGCACGTCGTGTGGTCGGTGTCGGTATGGCCAAGTTCTACCGCGACAAGGTCACCGCCTTCGAGATCAATCACATCTCCCCTGAGTTCCTTGGCGATCACCAGGCGCTCCGGTATCTGCCCGGGATAGCGCGCTTTCCAGAAGCTCGCGACGTACTCTGGCGAGGCTTGCTTGCGCATGACCTTCACAACATCGGGGGTTGCAACAGCCCTGGCATTGGGAAAGCGATCCAGGAGGGCTCCGATGCCAAAGAAATGATCGCCGTGACCGTGGGTGACATAGATCGTGGTCAGGTTTTTGCCGCTCGCCGCGACCCATTTCACGACTGCATTTGCCTGCTCGACCGTGAGAAAAGCATCAACGAGAACGGCGTCCCGCCGGCCGTAGATGAGCGTCGCCGAAGTTGGCACCCACGCCCACTGTTCCTTGCCCGGGGGCAGGTCGCGAGTCAGTCCCTGGCGTTTTGTTACCAGAACCTCCCACTTCACCGCAGCGGATTGAGTTGCAAGTCCAGTCATAACTTTGTCCTCCTTGTTTGCGTCACTTGCGATTCAGGAACTCGGACATATGACTGACTACACGTCACTGCCACGCCGATGCCACTCTCAGTCTTTTTCTCTCGCCATCCATTCGCGAATATATGGAGGGCAGTTCTCAAGCTTGATGCCATCCGCTTCGCAACGTGCGAGAAAGCCCATTACGTCGCGATCGACCAGGCTGACGTCTTTCAGGTCTACCACGATGTCGCGGTAATCCGTTTGGAGCTGAAAAAGTCTCCTTAACTCGCCTATCGCCGGTGTTTCAATTCGGCCACTTAGGACGAATACCGCGAATCTCCCTCGGGCTAAAGTCTCAATCCTGAAAGTCATGGATCAGGCCATTTGACCCACAGAGCAGTCGTGGCTTTGCCGCGCTGCGCTCCCTCTATCCGAGCGCCGATCAAGTACTGCAACCGAGGAACCAATTGGATGTCGCTGAAAACAGGGCGCTAAAGAGAAATTGGAGTGACAGAATCTTGGGAAGTGCCAAAATTCTGGGAGTTCAACGAGGGACTTGCCGGACGGTGTGTTTCCCTATTTTGAGTTGTTTGATTTTCAAACCTAGCGTCGACCGCGGAATTCCGAGTTTGGCAGCCGCCCCATTTGGCCCGGCAACTTTTCCATTGCTTTCCGCAAGCGCCGCTTCGATGAGTTCCTTCTCATAGTTCTGGAGATTCTGTTCCAGAGGACCCGATGACTCCAGCTGAGGCGCCTCCTGACTGGAAAGCCAGGCCTCGTCGACCCAAAAGGTATCCCCGGTGCAGAGGATTACAGACCGCTCGACGATATTCTGGAGCTCACGAATATTGCCTGGCCACGGATAGGACTGGCATAGCTTGAGCGTATTTTTGTCAATGTTAGTGATTCGCTTTCGCGCCTTCTCCGCATAGCGCTTCACGAAGTACTCGACCAGCATCGGGATGTCTTCTTTCCGGTTCCGAAGAGGCGGCACGTGGATCGGGAAAACATTCAGCCGATAGAAGAGGTCGGCGCGAAATGTTCCTGCAGCAATGGCGGCGGCCAAATCGCGGTTCGTGGCGGCAATTACCCGAACATCAGCGGGGATGACTCGGGAACCCCCCACTCGTTCAAATTCGTGCTCCTGGAGCACTCGAAGCAATGCAATCTGAGTTTCCGCGGGAAGTTCGCCGATTTCATCGAGAAAAATGGTGCCGAAGTGGGCCAACTCAAAGCGGCCTTGTCGACGTTGAAGGGCACCGGTGAAGGCTCCTTTCTCGTGGCCGAACAATTCCGAGGCGATGAGCGACGCAGGTATCGAGGCGCAATTCACGGTAATAAAAGGATGCCCGGAACGTCGCGAGCCCTTATGTATAGCGCGCGCAATCAGTTCCTTTCCGGTACCTGTTTCGCCCGTGATCAGCACCGTAGAGTCGGTAGGAGCGACTTTCACGATGCTGGAAAGGACAGTTTTCAAGGCGGGCGAGGAGCCCACGATCTCCTCAAACATGAAAGCCTGATCGATTTCCTCCCTGAGGGCCACGTTCTCCTCATGAAGGCGGTCCTTCAGCCGTTTGATCTCTTCGAAAGCCTTCTCTAATTCAGCTCTGGCCTTCCATTGTGTCGTGACGTCCATCACCGCACCGGCAAATCCTATCGATGCCGCTTTATCCCTCTGTGCACGAGCCACAACGTGGACGTGCTTGACCGAATCGTCAGGCAGTAAAACGCGATATTCCAGATCACAATCCTTGGCTTCGCGGGTTGCGCGATCGATCTGCTCCTGAACCATAGCTTTGTCTTCCGGATGAACGCGTTGAAGGATTGCTTCCACCGCGGGTTTGGTGGCTCGGTCGTATCCAAAGATTCGAAAGGTCTCTTCCGACCAGTTCATCTCGCCTGTAGAAACTTTGCAACCGAAGCTCCCGGTCAGGCTTAGTCGTTGCGCCTCCGCCAGGTAAGCCTCGCTGACCCGCAGTTTTTCTTCCGCCTGTCTACGCTCTTCAATGTCAATCAGTAAGTTGTACCAGCGGATTACATGACCCTCCGTGTCCTTCACGGGGAGGCCGCGACCCCGGAACCAGCGGTAGGCGCCGTCTGCGCGGCGGAGGCGGTGATCCACGTCGTAGGGCTGCCCTGATTCTATAGTGCTCTTCCAATACGCCGTCACACGCGAGCGATCATCCGGGTGGACAAATAGGGACCAGTCTTTCAGATCCTCGGGGGTTTTGCCAAAGTACTCCAGCATTTGCTGGCTGACGAGTTCGACTTCACCTGCCGCAGTCATCGTCCAGACGAAGCCGGGAATCGTCTCGAAGATCAGGCGCAGATCGCGTTCGCTCGCGCGCAGGGCATCCTCAGCGCGCTTGCGGTCGTCAACGTCGGTAAACAACATGTACCAGCCGGCGATGCAACCTTCCGCGTCCCGCGCGGGGAGAGCGCGAGATTGGAACCAGCGGTACAAACCATCGGCGCGCCGGTGGCGGAGCTCAAGATCATACGCCTGCCCGGTTTCCACCGAGCGCCCCCACGCGTCGATCACGCGGGGCAGGTCATCCGGATGGACAGCGTCGCTGGTGGCCCAATTCTTCAATTCCTCAGTCGTCTTGCCGAAATATTCCAGGATTTGGCGGTTGACAAGCTCGACCTCACCTGCCGCACTCAAGGTACACACAAACCCAGGAATGGCGTCGACGATCAGACGAAAGCGGGACTCGCTCTGCTGGAGCGCTGCCTCGTTGCGCTTGCGCTCAATCGCAACCGCCGCGAGATGCGTCATCTGCTCGATGATTTTCTGATCCTGCTCAGTTGGGCTGCGCGGCTCGCGCCAATAGATCGCAAAGGTGCCCAATACAAGGCCATTCGAGGCCAGTATAGTGGTCGACCAGCAAGCCTTTAGACCGTGTGCCAACGCGACCGTGCGCCATCCATACGTATCCCATCGCGTGTCCGAGGCCACGTCCGGCACGATCACTTGCGTCCTGCTCCACACCGCCTCAGCGCAGGGTCCTTGCTCGCGATCCACCGGGATGCCTGGAAACCGGTCGTTATAGCTGGATGGAAGGCTCGGGGCCACTACCTGCTCGACTTTCGAGCCACTGGGGTCGAGCAATATCACGCTGCACAAACATCCGCTCGCGGTCTGTTCTACAACGCGGCATAGGGCTTCGAGAATGGATTCCAGCGAGCTGCCCTTGGCCGTCATTTCCAGAACGAGATTCTCTCCAGCGAGCAAGCATTCCGCGCGTTTTCGGTCATCGATGTCGGTGTTCGTTCCGAGCCATTTGACAACCCTTCCATCGTTGTCGACCGACGGGGTCGCACGGAGAAGAAACCACCGATACACGCCATCGAAACGGCGCAGGCGCGCTTCGATTTCGCCTGGTTTACCGGAAGCCACAACGGACCGCCAGTAATCCACAAGTCCGTTCGCGTCGTCCGAATGAAGGGTAGCCGTCCAGCCCCAATCACGCGCCTGTTCGGACGACAGGCCCGTATAGTCGAGCCAGCGCTGATTGAAGAACTCAGCGGAGCCGTCCGAACGAGCGGACCACGCGAGCGTGGGGATCGCGTCAAATACAAGGCGAACGTCCTGTGCTTGCCGAGCTAGTTCGGAGCCCTGTCCTGCGGAGGCCATGTGCGGATTATAGTCCCTTGTGCGATTCCGTGCTTTTGGAGGCCTATACCAAAGGTCGGCAAGCCCGAAGAACGCGTGTAGCACGGGCTGCAAGGAGCTCCATGCGAGGCCGAGATACGTGAGAGATATGCCGGTTCGACTTGCGACTGAATGGCAAAATCTGCATCGAACATCCACGTAGGGGAATCTAAGCTCGGAACGGAAAAGTCATGAATACCCTGGGATCTCGGTAAAATCGAAGACTGCGGGTGAAGCGAAAAGGGAAGGGGGTTCCTTTGAGAGTGAGTCACGTACCTGCGTGCATGTTCCTGGCCGGAGTCTTGCTGTATGGCCCGGCGACATCCTCTGCGCAAACCGGGACAGCCCTCAGTTCGAGCACTCCGGGCCAAGCCATACCCGGAACGCTCGGAGTGAGCCCGTTCGCGGGCAGCGTGCCGGCAAAGTTGGTTCCAGGGGTGATGCCGCTTTCGTTGCAAGACGCAATCGACCTCGGATTGAAGCAAGACCTCGGACTGCTCCTTTCGAATACGGATATCCGCTCGGCCCGCGGACAGCGTTTGGAGCAATTGAGCGCACTTCTGCCGCACGTGACGGCCGGCCCTTATGGCGCTGTCTCCAAGATCAATCTCGGTGAACTCGGTATTACCAGTCTTCCTGGAGTCAACGTCCAACCGTCTGTCGGCCCCTTTTCGTATTTCGATGCACGTGCGGCTGTGGCGCAGTCGCTGTTTGACTGGAAATCGATCAACGCCACTCGCGCGGCCAGCCAGAGCTTGAAATCCGCTGAATATACCTACAAAGACGCGCGCGACCTCGTGGTGCTTGCCGTCGGCTATGTCTATCTCCAGGCGACCGCCGACGAGGTCCGCATCGAGACAGCGGAAGCGCAAGTCAACACGGCGCAGGCGCTCTACGATCAAGCAGCGGACCGGGTGAACGCAGGCACCTCGCCGGCCATCGATGGGCTGCGCGCCAAGGTCGAGCTCCAGACCCGCGAGCAGCAGTTGATTCAAGCAAAGAACAACTTCGCCATCCAAAAGCTGACCGTGGCACGCGTGATCGGCTTGGCTCCCGGGCAGGAGTTCGAATTGACGGACAAGGCGCCCGACCAGCCGTTTGAGGGCATTGCCCTTGATGAAGCTCTAAAACGCGCATATGCTTCGCGCTCCGATTACCAAGCCGCCATGACCGACATCCGCGCAGCCGAATTCGCTCGGAAGGCCGCCCACGCGGGTTATCTCCCCTCGCTTGCCTTTAATGCGGACTACGGCACGGCGGGAGCTCATCTCTCAGTAGGAACGCAGGTATACGACGTGCGCGGAACGCTGTCGATCCCGATCTTTCAGGGAGGCAGCGTTCAGGGCGACGTTTTGCAGGCCGATGCGAGGCTCGAGCAAAGCCGCGACCGTCTGGACAGTCTCCGCGCGCAGATCGATTCCGACGTTCGCGCCGCGCTGCTGAACCTGCAGTCGTCGGCCGACCAAGTCAACGTGGCTCGCAGCAACATTGATTTGGCGGAGCAGACGCTGTCCCAGTCGCGCGATCGCTTCAGCGCGGGTGTCACCGATACCGTGGAGGTGGTGCAATCGCAAGAGGCGGTAGCCAGCGCTCATGAACAGTACATCTCGAGTCTCTACGGCTACAATTTTGCAAAGGTCTCCCTGGCTCGCGCTCTAGGTGTCGCCGAAGAGGGCGTCAAACAATTTTTCAAAGGAAAATGAACATGGCGGACGAGAACCCACCCCAATCGCTGCCTGATGCAGGCAAAGAATCCCCGATCGAGCCGGCGCCGTCGAGGCGCACAGCGGCGCCACCGGCGTACCGGAGACCCAAGCGCCGTAGAAACATCGTGATCCTGGTCGCCGTTCTGGTGGTGCTCGTCGGCGCTCTGTTTTTGTGGCGCTACTTCAGCAGCTATGAATCGACCGACGACGCCCAGGCGGATCTTCACCTATATCCAGTCAGTGCGCGTATTTCCGGCTATGTGGTGAAGGTCAACGTGGACGACAACCAGTGGGTGCAGAGAGGCGCCACCCTGGTGGAGATCGATTCGAAAGACTATGAGGTTGCGGTTGTACAGGCGCAAGCCAATCTCGCGAGTGCCGAAGCCACAGCCCAATCGCTGAATATCACGGTTCCGATTACTTCAGTGAACAGTTCGAGCCAGCTGAAGTCCACCGCGTCGGACATCGAAAACGCCAATGCCGGAGTCATCGCCGCTGAGAGGCAGCTCACCGCCGCCCATGCCCAGGTGGACGCGGCCGAGGCGAACGATGCGAGGGCGCAAGACGATCTTCATCGCTACAAGCTTCTGGTTGACAAACGCGAAGTAGCCCAGCAGGTTTACGACCAGGTCTTGGCCACCGCCAAATCCAGTACTGCAGCCGTTGTTGCGGCTCGTGCCAATGAGGCCGCCGCGCAGCAATTCGTGCAACAGGCCCAGAGCCGTGCGGTCCAAGCCGACGCGAATCACCAATATGCAGAGACCGGACCGCAGCAGGTGTCATCCACCCAGGCTCGCGTGCGTTCGGCGATCGCCGATGTAGAGCAAAGGCGCGCGCTCCTCGAGCAAGCGAAGCTGAATCTCCAGTACACGAAAATCGTTGCGCCGGTTTCAGGTCAAGTGAATAAGACGGTTGTCGAGGGGTTGAACGTTCAACCCGGGCAGCAGCTCCTCACCGTGGTTCCTCTCGATGACGTATGGGTCACCGCCAATTTCAAAGAGACTCAGTTGAAGCGCATGCGCATCGGCCAGAAAGCGGAAATCCATGTGGATTCGACCGGCCAGACCTTAAGGGGCCACGTAGACAGCATCGGGGGCGCCACGGGTCCGCTCTTCAGTTTATTTCCGCCACAGAATGCGACCGGCAACTACGTGAAAATTGTGCAAAGGATTCCGGTAAAGATCGTTCTCGAGCCGGGTGAGAACCGGGATCGCCAGCTTCGGCCCGGCATGAACGTTGTACCGGATGTATACCTCCAATGAGTACCGCTGCTCTCACAATCGACCAGGACGTTTGGCGGCCCAAATACAATCCTTGGCTGGTTGCAGTTGTTGTGGCGCTCGCAGCCTTCATGGAGGTCCTCGACACCAGCATCGCCAACGTGGCCCTGCCATACATGGCCGGGAATCTCGGAGCGAGCAACGACCAGAGTACCTGGGTCCTCACCTCCTATCTGGTTTCGAATGCCATCGTCCTGCCGATCAGCGGCTGGCTCGCAGGCGCCTTGGGACGGAAGCGCTTTTTCATGGCCTGTTTAGGTGTGTTTACCGTCAGTTCTTTGCTTTGCGGGCTGGCGCCGAGTCTCGGGATTCTCCTTCTCTTCCGCGTGCTCCAGGGCGCGGGTGGCGGAGGGCTTCAGCCCATGGCTCAGGCTATTCTTGCAGACACCTTTCCGCCGCAACAGCGAGGCTTGGCCTTTGCCTTGTATGGCATCACGGCCGTCATGGCGCCTACGATCGGACCAACCCTGGGCGGGTGGATCACCTTCAACTATTCCTGGCGGTGGATTTTTTTCATCAATCTTCCGGTCGGTCTGTGCACATGGCTGCTGGTGCGGCGCTTTGTCGAAGATCCGCCCTATTTAGGACGGCTCAAGGCGGCCGGGGTTAAGTTGGACTACATTGGCATCGCTCTTCTGACTCTGGGTATCGGGGCATTGCAGGTGCTGCTCGACAAGGGCCAGGAAGATGATTGGTTTGGGTCGCACTTCATTACGACTTTAGCCATCGTGGCGACGGTATGCCTGATTGCGCTCGTTATCTGGGAGTGGTTTCACAAGGCCCCGATCATTGACGTCCACATGTTCAAGAGTTTTAACTTCGCCAGTTCGTGCCTGATGCTGTTCGCCCTGGGAATATTGTTGTTCAGCAGCTTGGTCCTGATGCCACAGTTCCTCCAAACGCTTGTGGGATACACCTCCGAACTGGCGGGCCTTGCGCTTTCGGCCGGGGGCGTTGTTTTGCTGATTGAAATGCCCATCATCGGCCAGTTGACAACGAAGTTCCAGGCTCGCTACCTGATCGCCTTCGGTTGGCTATCCCTTTCCCTGGCCATGTTCTATTCCGCAAAGCGAATTGACTTGCAGATTAGCTTCAATGCCGCTGTGTGGCTGCGCATCGTCCAGGTTATTGGTTTGGGCTTCCTCTTCGTTCCGATTACGCTTGCGGCTTACATCGGAATTTCGCCCGAAAAGAACAACGCCGTCGCCGGAGTCGTCAATTTCATGCGCAATATCGGAAGCAGCGTGGGAACCTCCCTGGTCACCACGTTGATTGCGCGTCGCGCGCAACTCCATCAGGCAAGGCTGGTGGAGTATGCCAGGCCCGACAATCCTAATTTCCAGAATTCGGCTAACGGCCTTGCCCAGTACTTGGCTCAATCGGGATTGGGCGCGCATGAGGCGCAGGCGCGGGCTTATGGCAACCTCTACCAGGCCATGCAAGCGCAGGCGGCGACCCTGTCCTATATCGATACCTTCATGGTCCTTGCCGTGGTAGCGGCGATCATGTTCTGTCTGAGTTTCGTTTTGAAGGGAAATAATCCCGGTGGTGGCGGAGAGGTGGCGGTGGGTTAAAGGAAGTGGCGGTAGGTTAAATGAAGTGAAATGATATGCAACAGGATGGCCTGCAGCGAATAGCCGGCTTGGGGACCTGTATGATCAAAATCATCACAATTGAACGGGAGTATGGAAGTGGAGGAGGCGAAATCGCTCAGTTGCTTGCGACGCAGCTGGGCTGGAAGCTTTGGGATCAGTTGCTGACCGAGGAAATCGCCAGGCTTGCGAATTGCCCCAAAGCCGTCGTCGAGGTTCGCGAGGAACGCACCGATCCACTCTACTACCGCCTCTTCAAATCCTTTTTGCGCGGAAGTTACGAAGGCAGCCTCAATGCGCACAAGCTCAACCTGGTCGACAGCGAGAGCATCTTGGACATTACAGAGCGGGTCGTTCGGCACGCCGCCAAAAGGGGAAACTCTGTCATCGTCGGAAGGGGGTCGCAGCATTTTCTCAGGAACCACGCAGACACCCTGCGTGTGTTTCTTTACGCTCCGAGGGAAAATAAAGTGCAACGTCTTCTGGCTCGCGGCAAAAGTGAGAAGGAAGCCCAGCAGCTAGTGGATACCGTTGACCGCGAGCGCGCCGATTTCATCCAGAAGTATTTCCACGTCGAATGGCCTGACCGCGCCATTTATCACACCATGATCAATACCGCGATCGGCGATGAGGCCGTCCTTCACATGGTTCTCGATCTCATGGTCACCGTCGATGCCGCGACCTAGACCCTGCGGCCTCACTCCACGTTATGCCGCTCCGCCACCTGAAACTTCAGAGCCCGCCTCCGCGGTACTTCTTTGTCGGTACTCTCTGGGTGGCATGCCCAGGACACGCTTGAAAGCCTTGCTAAACGCAGCGTCGGAGTCGTAGCCAACCGTCTTTGCTACCTCGAATAGCTTCCTATCGTTCCCCTGCAGCAATCCGGTCGCCTTGTACATACGCCAGTTCGTCAAATATTCGAGTGGCGTTTCCCCGAGCAGTTCTTTGAATCTCAATGCAAAGGCTGAGCGAGACATACTTGCTGCCGCGGCCAGTGTCTCCACCGTCCATTGATTCTCCACTCTTTCGTGCATTGCTTTGAGCGCTGCTCCAATTCTTGGATCGAAGATGGCGCGGAGCCATCCGCTTTTACAAGTATCGGAGCTCGATGCAATGTGGGCACGGACACACTGGATGAACAAGATATCCGCTAGCCGGTTGACCATTACTTCCGCGCCAGGGGCTGGCTCTGCCATTTCCGATGCGAGCAAATGCAAAGTCGCGTGGAGTGCGAGAGTTTGGGCTTGATCTGCTTTGACCAGGATCAACTTTGGAAGCAAACGTTTTATGGGCTTGACGCTCGTCTCGCCAAACCTGAACCATCCTGAAATTAGGGTCGTCGGGACGCCGCCACCGCCGTAATGGATCACGTTGGCGCCGTTCTTAGGCGCGGCCTCACAAAAGCTGTGCGCGCGAGTGCGTGGGTTGTCCCGTAACGCGTATGTGCTCCCCGGTGCCAGCAGGAAACAATCGCCGCCGGTGAGCGGAAGCGGATCCGCCATCCCTTCTACGCTCAACCAGCAATTGCCACGCGAAACCATACCGAAATGCGCCAACTGGGACGGCGAATTCCCAGCTGCAGGCGTGTGAAGTTCTGCTTCTTTCGTGACCTCGGCCTGATGCATGAGACCCCACGGCGCGGTAGCCTCCAGTCGAGCGTGCACCACGCTGGCCACGCGCATCGTCTGAAATACATCTGTAATCGGGTCCACGTTATGCCCTCCTGGTTGGACGATTAGACAAGTAGTATGGACTAAAGGACATTGCTCGTCCAGGCACTCGGACATCTATTCAAACTGTTGAGTAGATCGCGTGGCTCGGGGAGGTTCACATGAAACTGCTTCAGATTGATTCCAGTGCTCGCGCCGGTTCCGTGACCCGGCGATTGACAGCGAAGTTCGCCGGCGAATGGAGAACGAACCACCCCACCGGTGACCTCATACAGCGAGACCTCTCGACGACGCCGCTCCCGCACATTACCGATGATTGGAACGCGACACACATCGACCCATCGAAGCTGAGTCCCGCGCAGCGGAGTTACCTCCACATCGGACGCCTTGATTGAAGAACTACAAGCGGCGGACATCGTCGTCATTGGAGCGCCCATGTACAACTTCGCGATCCCCTCCTTGCTCAAGGCCTGGATCGACCAGGTTGTGCGAGTCGGGAAGACGGTCGGATACGGGCCAAACGGCCCTCAGGGATTGCTGGGAAATAAGAAGGTCTTTGTGGTCACTGCGCGCGGAGGCGCCTATGAAAAAGGCACTCCCCGGGAAAAGTTCGATTTTCAGGAACCCTACTTGCGCCACATTTTCGGCTTTATTGGTCTCACCGATGTGACGTTTATTCACGCTGAGAACCAGGCTCGCGAAGAGGCGGCTCCGTCGTTAGCGGCCGCGCTCCAACAAATCGGGCACGCTGTCGCTGAACAACGCCACCAACTTTCTCATTGACTAAACAAAAGGAGGATTGCCATGAACTTAGCCATATGGATCGTCCAGGGACTCCTGGCCTTCGCATTCATCGCGTCGGGCGCGATGAAGCTGTTTGCCTACGAAAAGTATAAAACCCAGTCGGAGAAGAACGGGCCGACCGGCATCACCCGCGGGCTCGCGGCTTTTATCGGTATCGCTGAGATCGCCGGGGCCCTCGGAATCGTTTTGCCCATGGCGACCAACACTGCTCCCTGGCTCAGCCCGTGGGCCGCAGTCGGACTCGCGACCATCATGCTGCTCGCGATTGTTTTTCACTTGCGCCGCCACGAGTCGCCGGCACCGGCCGCCGTCCTTTTCCTGCTGGCGGCGTTTGTGGTGTTCGGGCGTTTTTCTCACTGGGCATGAATAATGGCAAGAACCCGACGATCATCGCTTGCGATATCCGCCGGCGTTCTTGTCCAGTGAGAGGGCGATAGTTAAAAGTGCGCGTATAACTAAGCCGGTGATTGGATTAAGGCCGCGGGTGTTTGCATCGCAACCAGGAAATTACTTGCGAGAAGATACGCGTAAAGGTGGCCAAGAGGAGGAGTGTGGCGCAACTGGTTCGCCGAGACCCAGGTGTTCGTTTCTCTCCATTCCCAACCGCTGACCGAATTACTTTCGATCCATTCCTGCAAATCTGTCGCTGCCATCGGATAAGCGTAAATGCGGACATTTTGCGCGAAAAGACGCGCGAGCCCTTCAAAACGGCTTCCTTCCAGATTTCCATAGGGATCGTCAAACGCCCGGATGAGAAGCGAAAGCCCGGCGA
>Ga0206953_1059_pt1 | contig 22537 bp, 13 predicted proteins | sample Alteio_BWOrgHeat_36_FD_152977 | JGI IMG/M metagenome (GOLD analysis project Ga0206953, IMG submission 152977) | Enriched cells from forest soil in Barre Woods Harvard Forest LTER site, Petersham, Massachusetts, United States -... | ecosystem: Environmental > Terrestrial > Soil > Temperate forest >...
TTGCTGCGTCGAAAAGCGGTCGTAATCGAGCACCATGGTTACCAGGCGATCTGTCCGAATGGCCTGCTCCTTCAGGCTCCATATCAACGAGCATGCCGGGGATATTTCATGGCCGGTTCCTACGATGAGTGCCTGCGCTGCGTGGCCGCAACCCGTGGATGGATGTACAGCATTACGCAGTTTCTAACCACGTTTCCACGTCGCTGGATGTGCCGCCTGGCGACTCTCAATACTGCAGTTAGCAATCACGTTGAAAGGCGTCTCCAGCTTCCACGCTCTCGCACGATTTACCACGGCATACCGGACACCCCGGCCGGGCATGAATCCCCGATATCAATTTCCTCTGCGCCCATCTGTTTCGGTTTTGTCGGCCGCTTGGTGCAGGAAAAGGGCTTAATGATCTTGCTTGAGGCTGCTTCTCGCCTTCGAGACCGAAAATACGAGTTTCGATTGAAATTGATCGGTGATGGTCCGGAACGCGCGCGGTTGGAGGCAAAAGTTGTCGAAAGCAATTTGCAAGGCCGGGTTTCATTCACGGGCTTTTTAACTGGAGAGGAATTGCATCGCGCAACCGCCGACCTGGCGGCTGTGGTGATGCCCTCGATCATGGAGGAAACGGCCGGGCTTGCCGCCATTGAGCAGATGATGCGCAGCCGGCTGGTCATCGCCTCTGACATTGGCGGCCTGGGTGAGGTCGTGGGCGAAGCAGGGCTGAAATTCACCGCGGGTGATGCGCATCAACTTGCCGCATGCATGCGGCGTGTCATCGATGAACCTAACCTCGTAAATGAAGTCGGCCAGCGGGCGCGTAAGCGAAGCGTGGAGCTTTTCACGGATACACAAAAGACAGAGACTTACGTCTCCATTTACCGCCAGATAGCAAAAAACCGAGGCACGCTGGAAGTCGTTCCGCAGAGGGTGCTGATTTACAGCGCTGATTTCTGGCCGGTGGTGGGGGGCGTGCAGTCCGTTGTGCTGACTCTGGCCCGCGGCTTTGCAGCCAGCGCCCAAACTGGGGAGGAAGTCGAATGCACTGTGGTCACGGATACGCCAGTGGGCACAGCCTCTGACGCCGATCTGTCATTTCGTGTGGTACGCAATCCAAGCCTCCTCGAATTAGTTCGTCTACTGCGGCGATCTGACCTGGTTCACATCGCTGGGCCAGCGCTGCTTCCTCTCTTGCTCAGCTTCATCTTGCGCAAGCCAATTGTCGTGGAGCATCACGGCTTCCAGGCCTTGTGTCCTAATGGTTTGCTTTTTCACGAGCCCACGCGTGCTGCGTGCCCCGGGCATTTCCTTGCAGGCAACCACCGCGAGTGTTGGAAATGTAATGCGGCGTCCGGATACTGGCGCAGCTTTAGATTGTGGGCGCTGACGTTTCTTCGCCGATGTGCTTGCCGGTTTGTGGACGCGAACATCGCTCCTACGGGCTGGCTGCGTGATGTGCTGAAGCTGCCGCGACTCTCGGTGATCGCGCACGGGATCAACGAGCGGCCAGAGTCGCCTTACGCCCGGGGGAGTTGCCCGAAGTTCGTTTTCATCGGCCGTCTGGTGAGTACCAAGGGTGTGAATATCCTGCTCGATGCGGTGCATGAATTGTCGAATAAAGGGCTGCGATACCGGCTGGTGATTGCCGGCGAGGGTCCCGAACGCGGCATGCTGGAGCGGAAATGCGACGAACTTGGACTCGCGCAAGAAGTTGAGTTTGTCGGCTACGTTGCGGAATCCGGGGTGGAATCGCTGTTGAGGGATGCAACCGCAGTGGCAATGCCCTCGCTGGCCGGCGAGGTATTTGGCCTGGTGGCGGCGGAAAACATGATGCGAGGCCGCGTCGTCATCGTTCCCCAAGGTGGATCGTTGGCAGAAGTGGTCGGCGAGTCCGGACTCACGTTTGAGGCTGGTAATGCCGGCTCGCTTGCGGCGTGCATGGAGAAAGTCTTGGCCTCGCCGGAAAAAGCCGCCGCAATGGGTCAAAGCGCCCGGTATTACAGCATGAAACAATTCAGCGCAGGGCGAATGGTGGAAGACCACTTGGCCCTCTATCGGGAGGTGCTCGAATGAGTGCGGGTACTCAACCCGGAACTACGACGGCGCCTGGTCTGCACGAATATCTGTTGCGGCAGGTCCTTCCGCGCTATTTTCGCGCCGGCGAACGCGCGATCGACCTGGGTGCTGGCAGTGGCGCGCTGGCGCTTCGATTGCGCGACGCCGGCTGGAACGTCTTGTCGGCAGACCTGAATCGGGAGGCGCATCAAGCCGGCACTCCCTTTGTTCAGGTCGATTTCAACCAACAGGATTTTGCGTCGGCACTGGATCCTGGCAGCTTCGGGCTGGTGACCTCCGTCGAAGTCATCGAGCACGTAGAGAATCCCATCGGCTTCTTGCGCAATGTCCGGCGCCTGCTGAAGCCTGGCGGGGTGGCCGTATTGACCACGCCTAACGTGGATAGCACTCCTGCGCGAGTGAAATTTCTCTTGCGTGGAACGATCCGCATGATGGACGCGCGGAGCGAGAAGACGCATATAACGCCGATTTTTTGGGACCTCTTCACACGCCAGTACTTGCCCAGGGCGGAACTGCAACTGCTGGAACATCGCGTTTATCCCGCCCGCGGTTACCAGATGACACGTCCCGGATTGGCTGGCTCCATGCGCTTACTCTCTTTGTGCCTGCGCGGCGATTCTTTGCAAGGCGACAATCACATCATCATTCTCTGCCCGAATCATAACGGTGCGACGGGCGGCGTAAAAAAGGCCCTCGCATAACGGCGCTATCTACCGGTCGCACGCATAACTAACGATCTGGATTCTCCAGGCGAGTTGCCCCGTCTCGGGCGCGTAGCGCTGCTTCCACTCCGCTCCGGGATCGTGAACCATTTGCCGGGTATTTTGGAGAACGCATCGGTCATTCAGCCAGCGCTCGGCTTCCTGCATGCCCACACTGTCGCTTGGCAGCCCTTTCACGAGAATCGTTCGCAGCGCACCAGGATGTCCCGCTTCGATCCACTGCTGAGCGTCGTACACATTTGGACTCCGTGTAGAGTCAGGCAGAAGGCCGTCGAACCCGCCGCTTTGGTTACTTCCACGAGCCACGTCATACGTCAGGTAAAAAAAGAATGACGGATTATTGCCAATTACGATTCCGCCACTGCGGGCAATAGCCGCAGCATCCTGCGCAATCGCTCGCCAAGGCTCAATCCAATGGGGCGCCGCATACCAAGTGCGCAAAAAAATTCCATACCAGCCGATCGCTGCGATAAATAGCAGCGCCGGCAGTAATATTCGCTGTGTGAGTTTGCTCTTGTCCGCAGCAAGCGCGATGCCGGTAGGTAAGATCAGCCACGGGCTGATGAAAAGCATCCGTTTTGTATTCGATATGCCCAGAAGCGCCATGACCACAGTCAGCACGGCGAAGTAGAGCAGGAAGCGCCGCGCCTGCAAGGGAGCAGCGACGAAAATCATCACCAGGCAGATCACAATGGCCACCGCGACCGGCACGCCAAGAAGCCAAAACCACGGGGCTACCGACTCGCTCGCAAAAATGGAGTAGAGACTATAAATTCCGGTGAAAACCAGGGTCACGAGGCGGCCGCCTGGCTTGACGCCCTCATGAATCTCCCTGAGGAAGGCCGAGCCGATGGGGATGTATAAAACCAGCAGGAGCGCACCCGTACCCGCGAGCTCAACCCACGTCTTCAGCGGCATCTTTCTATTCTGAATTATGAAATCGAGCGCTACACAGGCGAGCAGAGCCCAACCGAAATAGTTGGAATAGACAAGCAACAGCGAACACAGGACCAGCCAGAACCAATTGGCCAAACGACGAGATTCAAGGTAACAAAAGTAATTCCAGGTAAGAAGCGCGACCAGAAGAAAACAGAATGAATACCAGGTAGCCACTCGCCCGAAATGGAAACCGTAAGGCCACAGAGCAACCAGGAGCAGTACACACACCTGGGCTGCCCTTCCCGCCTGCCGCCTGGCGAGACTTGCCAGCACCCAAGCTCCGGAAAGATAAAAAAGAATGGCGGGAAGCCTCAAAAGATGTTGCTCCCCTCCCGTCAGTCGGAGCCATACATGGAGCACCAGATCATAGAGAGGAGGATGCTCGTGCTCACCGGCGCCGCTCAGATAAAGGTTAATCGTGCGGGTAATGGGCTGCGCGGCGCGGTCAATGATGGCGCATTCATCGTCGACTTCGGTGAACCACCGATTGGTCAGCAGTAGCGCCGCGCCAAGCAACGGCAAAATGACGAATTGCAGGCGACTGGCCCCTACCCCCCTCCCCCCATCTTCTTGCAAGTGTTGATTCTGCGCTGGTTGCATTAGAGTGATTTCGGAGGTGTTCATAATGCAAGGGTTACAATCGGCACTTGTGAGCGTTCATTGCGCGCAGGTTAGTCCGTGACCCTCAGAAATCTGCGGGATAGAATAGCCCTGGAAGGAAAGGTTCAATGGGCAGGTCCCGCGTGAACATGGCGTATGTTATCGACGTCTCGATTTCAAGTCAAGAATTATTTACTAATTGATATTCGAATGTCAGTATTCGAAAGCTTGCAGGTAGATTCGCTTGCTTTTGCCCGAGGCACCGATCCGATCATGTTCGAAACGCTTTCTTCTTCCGTGGCCGTGGTCAGTGGGTAATAATCTCTTTTACGTGGCCGGGCTGAACTCATCGTGGTGGATTGTCCACTGACTGGTATCAATATTATTCACCGAATCGCAATCCACCTGCTCTGCGGAGTTTGTCTCGCCGCCGTGCTACTCCTCGCCTTTCAGGCACCGCTCTATGAGCCATACCAGGAGGGAACCGAATATGCCGCCATGGCCAATGGAGACGGGTCGCATTTGCACAGTTACTATGCCGGGCGTGTCCTGCATCCCTGGACAGTACGGGCGCTCGCTCAAATTCTGCATAGGACGCCGGACGCTGCTGTTTTCCGCATGATGTCCGAGATTTCGCTGATCGTAATATTTGCAGCTCTCAGCGTCTATTACGCCATCGAAGGCTGTAGTTGGGTTCTGCTCTTCTTCGCGGCCACTCCGATTCTCATCGACCAATATCGCAACTACTATTGGGCCGACCTCTTCTACCTGGCCGTATGGCTGGTGTTTTTACTCCTACTTCGATGGAACAAGTGGCTCAGCCTCCCGATGGTGTTGGCCCTTTATTTGACACGTGAATCAACGATCATGCTGGTGGTCTCGTTGTTCATCGTGGGAGCGCTACAGGGAAAGAGACTCTTTGCGGCAGGTTCCATAGTTACGGGGCTAGCCGGCGCGTCACTGGTATCTCTACGCGTGTCGGATGCGCTTCCCAATACACACGGCATATCGGTGTGGATGCTGGACCTGCTGAAAATACCCTTTAATTTTGCGCTGAATATACTGGGGATCAGCCTTTGGACCAACACCATTGCGGCAACGAACCTGCCGCCAGTACGGTCCTTCAACCTTCCCAACTTCCTGCAAGTTGGCAATATCGTGCAGGTAGGTTACATCGATTGGTCCTGGGCGCGCCCGGCTGCTCTTGCGCTCTTTCTGATGGCTGCGTTCGGCGCGCTTCTTGCAATCGTTTTCCGTCGCATCCGACTGGGAAGCATGGGAAACGAACGCACCGATCTGGCCGTATCACGTATTTTCGGTAGCCTCATGCTGCTTTTGACCCCCCTCGCGGGTACAACTCCCGCTCGTTATATTCTCTATGCCGCGCCGCTTTTCTGGATCGCGGGTGCGGAGAGGATGAAAAATTGGAGTTGGCAGCAAATACTGCCTTTGGCTGGGCTGAGCTCAGCGATCGCCTGGTTTCCAGTTTTCGTGAGGCTCATTGGGGATCGGGGTTACATATTTTCGATCAGCCTACTGCCGACGAAACCAGCCGAATTGCTCGTGAGTCTTGCTTTGCCTTTATTGGGATGGCACGCGCTTTCAGGCAGAATCGATGCTAACAGCCAAACCAGCAATGACGCCGTTTGCCAAACAAGCGATGGCGGCAATTAGAGGGTATTCAGCGGCCCGGGAGAACACACGCATCGATTTTCCCTTTCGCGATCATCGTTGCTGGACAATAATCCGAGGCTAATGTGGGTTTCCCCATTCCAGCTCCTGCGTGAAGGCGGACGGCAATGAACGGCGTCCTGGCCTTGCGGAATCGTTCCAAAAGTTTTTCAGGGCTATTGTTATTCGCGGGGCTGATGGCCACCGTCCTGGCTTTAACGAATTGGATTGTGACCGGATCCTTGGAGATGCTGGTCATGGGCGGGATGGCCATTGCCCTGGTTACGATCGTGGTGACCACACTCAACAACTGGCGAATCGGCGTGCTGTTGTTCCTGCTATGGCTGCTGTTTGAAGATTTGGCGCGCAAGTATTTAGGGAATGGATTGATCCTTTTTTTCGGCAAGGATGTTTTAGCCGCGATCACCTATATTTCGCTGTGGAGGTCCAAACGGCGCGGCGAGGTTGCCTGGTTCAAGCCGCCGTTCATGGTCCCGCTGGCATTTTTCTTTTTCCTGGCAGCGATCCAGGTGTTCAACACGTGGACTCCGAGCGTCCTCTATGGCTTTCTGGGTCTCAAGCTCTACTTCTACTATTTTCCATTGTTTTATGCGGGCTATGCACTTTTGCGAAACGCGGCGGACCTCGAGCAACTGCTCGTTTTCAACATGGCTCTGGGCCTGGTGATCGCCGTGCTTGGCATCATTCAATCCATTGTTGGCTTGAAATTCCTGAATCCGATGGTACTGGCTCCGGAACTCGAAGGGCTGGGTAACCTGACGCGCTACACGCCGATAACTCATCAAGCGGTTCCGGAGCCCTCGTCGGTATTTGTCAGTGCCGGGCGCTTTGCCTCTTACATCATTCTGGTAGTCATACTGGCTCTCGGCACTCAGGCCTATCTGCTGCTCACGCGGCGGCGGCGGGCGGCGTGGGGATTTCTGGGAGTCGGGATTGCCGTAGTGGCGGCGATGCAGAGCGGGTCGCGGGGAGCGATCATCTACGTGACGATGAGCCTGCTGGTATTATCCGCGGGATTTCTCTGGGGTGCGCCCTGGCGCTGGGGACAAGGCCGCCGCCTGGTGAAGGCCATGCGCCGAGCCTTTCTTGTGGGAGCCATTGGTCTTTTCTTCATGGTCCAATTTTTCCCAAGCTCCATCGGGGCAAGATGGGCATTCTATTCCGAAACGCTGTCTCCGACGAGTTCGGCATCGGAACTTCACTATCGGACGTGGGACTATCCGGTGAGTAATTTATTGACGGCGCTGCAGCATCCGCGCTGGCTTTATGGAGATGGCACGGGCACGGCCTCGCTTGGGATGCAGTATGTGGCCAGGGTGCTGGGGCAGGCGCCAATCAACTTTTGGGTGGAAAACGGCTGGGGCACACTCATTCTGGAGATGGGCATTCTGGGCCCGATACTGTGGCTCATCTGGACGTTCAGTCTGCTCTACTTTTCGTGGAAGGTCGTGCGGCAACTACGCCAGACAGTTTATTTTCCAGTGGCCTTATCGATTTTCTGGTACGCCTTCGTGCTGCTGGTGCCGTTCAGTTACAACGGAATGGCGCCCTACCAAAATTTCGTGATGAATGCGTACCTCTGGCTCATGCTCGGCGTTCTCTTCCGTTTGCCTTATCTGGCCGGCAAACCCCAGGCAATTCCGCGTCAAGCCCAAGTAGCTAACCTCAGATCCACTGCGGCGTACGCCGAGGGGTTGTAGCGCGAATGTGTGGTATCGCCGGCATCGTTGGCGATGCTCCCACAGAGTCATTTCTACCGGCGGCGGAGTGCATGGCGTCAGCTATGCGCCACCGAGGTCCCGACAGCTATGGAGTCATCGCCTCCGGCGACTGCCTGCTGGTGAATACGCGGCTGGCCATCCTGGATTGCAGCGAACGTGGGCGGCAGCCCATGGCAAATGCCGCAGCAACTGCATGGATCACCTACAACGGCGAGACTTACAACGCATCCGAACTGCGCCAGGATCTGACGCAGCGGGGATATTCCTTCAGCTCCACGACCGATACCGAGGTGGTGCTGCACCTCTACGAAGAGTATGGCGATCGCTTCGTAGAAAAAATGCGCGGAATGTTTGCCTTAGCGATCTGGGATTTGCGGGCGCGCAAACTTCTGCTGGCGCGGGACCGCCTGGGCATCAAGCCGCTCTACATTGCGCGGCAGGGCAAGCGACTCATTTTTGGTTCGGAATTGAAGTGCCTACTAGCCTCGGGCCTGATCGATCGCCGAATTGATCCCCAGGCGTTGCGTCTTTATCTTCAGTTCGGTCATGTTCCGTCGCCCTGGAGCATGATTGACGGAGTGCAGCCGCTCCCGCCCGGATACGTGGCTACGTGGCTGGACGGAAGCTGGAATTCGCGGGCCTACTGGTCCCTGGAGCAGCATCGCTGCGCGGCGAAGAGTCCGAACGGCGCCGATGTGGGCGAACAGCTGGGAGATGTGCTATTCGAGGCGACGCAAAGGCAAATGATTTCCGATGTGCCCATCGTGCTATTTCTGAGCGGCGGCGCTGATTCCGCTTGCCTGGGGGCGCTGGCGCGAAACGCGGGCACGGCGAACGTCACGGCAATGACTATGGGCTTTGCGGAGCGTGAGTTTGATGAAACAGCGCTCAGCCAGAAGACGGCAGCCGCGCTGGGGCTTTCTTTGAAATCGGTGATACTTTCGCCCCAGCGCGTGGCAGATGAAATTGATCCGTGTATCCGAGCCTTGGACCAACCCAGCGTTGATGGGCTTAATTCCTACTGGATCTCAAAAGTCGGCGCCGAACAGGGATTCAAAGTCGCCATATCGGGGCAGGGCGCCGATGAACTCTTCGGAGGATACACCTCCTGGAACTGGTTTGAACGCCTGGAGAGAATTGGCCGGTGGGCTGGTTACCTGCCCAGGGCGTTATCGGGACTCCTTGACCGTGAATCATCGTCATATAGATGGCGCAAGTTGTCGTATCTTGTTGGAGATCCCGACCCCTTCGTTGCTTCACAAATGGCGGTCAGAACTCTTTTTCTCGAAAGCGACGTTGGGCAATTGCTGGCCGCGCCACTGGGGGAATGCCGCAAGCCCGCCGAGGGTCGGGAATACTTGAGCGACTGTGCGTCGCGGATGGGGCGCCGGAATGGATGGGAGAAACTGTCTTTCATGGATATCTGCGCGCACCTTCAACCCAGGCTCTTGCGCGATCTCGACGCGATGAGCATGGCGAATAGCCTCGAGGTTCGTCCCGTCTTCCTTGACGACTGCGTTGTCGACTTTTTGCTGAGCGTCCCAAGCTATTTGTACGGCCAGCCGAAGGAGCTGCTGTTTCGGGGCATCCAGCGCTTCATGCCGGGCGATCTGCTTGCGGACCTGAAGTCACGCGGCAAGCAGACATTTACGTTTCCATTTGCGCAGTGGCTGGCGCGAGATCTGGGGCCCGTGCTCGACGAGACGTTCTCTGCGCAGCGTCTGAGAGAAGGCGGAATTTTTAAGCCCGAGGCTGTTGGCAGAATCTGGCAGCGGTTTCAGGTGGCGCCGGCAGCGATAGGGTGGTCGCGCGTGTGGAGTCTGTTTGTGGTGGCGCGCTGGTGCGAAGTGATGAGCGCGTGTCCTTAGCGCCAGGCGCCATGTCCCGCCGGCGTATCGCAGTCGTTTCGCCCTTCATCGACAAGCGCCACGGCACAGAGCGGCGCGTGGCCGAATTCATCTCCCGCCTTGCCGACGATTATGACTTTCACCTCTACAGCGCGCGCGTAGAGGATGTCGATCTGCGGCGAGTCGTCTGGCATCGCATTCCGGAATTACGCGGTCCGCACCTGCTGGGTTACCTGTGGTGGTTTCTCGCGAACCATCTGTGGCGCCGGCGAGAGCGCAGCCGTGGAAACGCTCCAGATGTGGTCTATTCGCCCGGAATAAACTGCCTGGATGCCGACGCCGTTTCGGTTCACATCGTTTTTGCCGAATTTCGTGAAGGGGTCATGGAGGAACTGCGGTTGGGGCGCAATCCAATTGCCGCGTGGCCCCGGATCATTCACCGGCGCCTTTACTATGGGCTGATCGCGATGGTGGAGCCGTACGTTTATGGCCGGCGGGATGTATCCATCGCAGCGGTTTCAAAGCAAATCGCCGGCGATCTGGAGCGTTACTGTCATAGTCCGGCTCAGATCAGCGTGATCTACAACGGCCTGGATACCGGACTTTTCTATCCAGAGCGTCGCGCGAGCCTCCGCGGTGCCTCGCGCCGGGCTCTCTCGATTGGAGAGGACGACTTCGTTCTCCTGTTGATTGGCAATGATTGGAAAAACAAGGGACTGGCGTGCCTCTTAAAAGCCATGCGGCAAGCTGCAGATCCGCGATTGCGGGCGCTCGTTGTTGGCCAGGACGATCGCTCGCCTTTTCTTGCATTGATCGCTCAATTAGGCTTGGAGGGGCGGATTCAATTTTGCCCGCCTCGTTCCGACGTGGAAATGTATTATGCCGCCGCTGACGCGTACGCCGGGCCGTCGTTAGTGGATGCCTTCGCTCAGCCTCCCGCGGAAGCCATGGCTTGCGGGCTGCCCGTGATCACTTCTCGTACAAATGGGGGATCGGAAATGATCACGCATGGATGCGACGGCCTGGTACTGGAAGATCCGGCGGATTTCATGGGGCTCGCGGAGATGATCCAGAGGCTGGTCGGCGACGCGGCGCTGCGCGATCGATTGGGAGCGGCGGCGGCGGAAACGGCGCGCCAGTACACCTGGGAGCGAAACGCACAGCAGATGCGTGAGCTATTTGAACGCGCCGCGCAGCGAAATTCGCGGCGATGATCGTCGGCTTGTTTCCTGAACTATTGGGGGCGGGGGGCATCCAGCGCTCCGGCTGCCTGACCGCGTTGGGGCTAGCGTCCTTCGCGGCGCAACGCGGAGAGCGATACCGGTTTCTCGGCTTGAATGATGCGGCGGGCGCGCAATCGTTTAAGGAGGGCTCTGCGGAGATCGAGTTCGTTGGTTACGCCCGCTCGAAGGCGCGCTTCGTGTTGTCGGCTTTGGAACTGGCCCTGCGCCAACCTACGATTGTGGTGGGGCTGCATCCGAGTCTCGCGCCAGTGATGGCCGCGATGAAGATTGCGGCGCCAGGGATGCGCAGCGTAGTCGTAGTGCACGGCGAAGAGGTATGGAAGGCGTTACCTGCGGTCCGGCGATTCGCGGTGCAGTCCGCCGACCGCGTGCTGGCGCCGAGCGAAGATACATTATCGCGTGCCATCGAGGAACAGCGCTTCTTCAGCGGCAAAGGGCGAAAGCTGGCCTGGAGTCTCGGACCGGAGTTTGATCCCCATGCAGTTCCCATTGCCGCGCCTTTACCGCCGGGATTTCCACGGGGCCGCGTAATCCTGACGGTGGGGCGCTGGGAAGCAAGCGAAGCATACAAAGGTGTGGACCATTTGATCGCGGCTCTGCCGATCCTGCTCGCAAAGTTTTCCGACGTGCATCTGGTGGCCGTAGGAGAAGGAACCGATCTGCCCCGCCTGAAATCGCTGGCGCGGGAAGCAGGTGTTCCAAGCCAAGTTCATTTTCTTCCGTTCATGACGCGCGACCAGCTCCCGAGCGCCTACGATCATTGCGAAATATTTGCCATGCCCAGCCGGGGCGAAGGCTTTGGGCTTGTTTTTATTGAAGCCATGGCGCGGGCGAAGCCCGTGATCGGCGGAGCGCACGGCGGCACGCCCGAGATCATCGATGAGGGAGTCGATGGCTATTTAGTGCGACACGGGGATGTGGCGCAGCTTGCAGACCGTCTCGGTTTGTTGCTGGCAAAGGATTCACTCCGGCAAGAGATGGGCGCGCATGCGCTGGCCAAGGTCCGCAGAGATTTTACGTTCGCGCGCTTCTCGGCCAAACTCGCGGCGATTCTCAACGAGTTTGTGGACTGAGGATGGCGCCCTCCGAGTTGCGACCTGGCAACATTCTCTTCGAAGCAGAGCGAGCGAAGGATGCATCGAGGCTATAATCCGACAGTCCGGAACGCGTATTGTCGCTCCGAGATGTCGCTGAGAGATGCGACTGGCGACCCGGCGCGCTCCTTTTGCGTGTGATTTCTGTGCCTTCTAATCTTTATTCGACTTCGGCAGTTGACGATGCCAGCGTTTCGGGCACCGGCCCGTTTCCAGCATCCGCCGTGCGTTTGCGCATACTGAAGGTTACGCAGGCGTACTACCCGTTTCTCGATCGCGGAGGTCCCACTGTGAAGGTGCGCGCACTGGCGCAGGGACTTGCGAAACGTGGTCATCAAGTAACGGTATTGACTTCCGATCTCGGAATCGAAAAAGTCCGAAAGAACGGCGATAGCATAGCCGTGCGCGTGTCGGAGGGATGGAAATCGGAGAGCGATTCCGTGGAGGCGGTCTATCTGTCGGAATATGGGCTGTCGGTGCAAGGGCGGTACCGTTCGCTGACGTGGAATCCGGGGCTATTCGCGTTCTGCCGGAAACGACTGGGAACATTTGACGTTGTGCACATCTACGGGACGTACGATCTGCTTGGACCCGTTGTGGCGCGCGGCTGCCGGCAGCAGGGGATTCCATACGTGGTCGAGCCCATGGGGATGTTCCGGCCGATCGTTCGCAGCTTGGCCCTCAAATGGTTTTATCGGCGACTCCTTGGAGAATCGGTGGCGCGTGGCGCAGCGCGGATCGTGGCCACGTCGGCTCACGAGCGGCAAGAGTTGATCGAAGAGGGAATTGCCCGGGACAAAATCGTCATCCGGCGAAATGGTATCGTGCAGCCGGAGCGCCTGCCAGCGCGCGGCGACTTTCGGCGGCAATGGAAGATCCCACAAGACGCACTGCTGGTGCTGTTTCTGGGAAGAATCGTGAGCAAGAAGAGCCCCGATCTGCTGCTGGAGGCGTTCGCGCGCTGGCAAGCCTCGTCGAAGGCGACGCAACGTGGCAGGCTCGTCATTGCGGGCCCCGTTGAAGACACGGAGTACGCCAAAAAACTGGAAGCGCAGGTGCAGCGGCTGGGTTTGGCCGAAGCTGTGCTGTTCACGGGCCCGCTCTATGATGATGCCAAGTGGGCCGCGTTGACGGATGCGGAGATTTTTGTCCTGCCATCACAGAACGAAAATTTCGGGAACGCCGCGGCCGAAGCGGTCGCCTGTGGTACCCCCGCTATCGTCACGGACCGATGCGGAATCGCTCCGTTCATCCAAGGCCGTGCCGGAATCGTGATCCCGCACGAATGTGCGGTCCTGTCCCGCGCTTTGCAGCGGTTGAGCGATGCTAGTTACCGCGAGGGCATGAAAGCACGTTGCGCCGAGGTAGCTCGCGGGCTGGGTTGGGACGAGCCTCTGGCGGAAACAGAGGCGCTGTACGCGGAGCTATTGAATCAACATCCTCGTCCTCTTGCGAGACAGGGTCACGAAGCGCGACAGGGGCGATAAAGAGATGTGCGGCATTTGCGGAGTGGTCGGCGCAGACGGGGCAGACGTGGCGAAGCGCGTTCGGAAGATGATGAACGCGCTTGTGCACCGCGGCCCCGATGGGGAAGGAGTCCTGGACCGCGCGGGAGTCATCTTTGGCATCCGGCGTCTCAGTATCATCGATTTTTCCAGCGGCCAGCAGCCAATTTACAACGAAACGGGCGATGTCGGAGTCGTCTTTAACGGGGAGATTTATAATTTCCTGCAGCTGCGCGCCACGCTGGAGAGTCGCGGCCATCGCTTTAACACTCGCTGCGACACCGAAATCATCGTACATGCCTACGAGGAATGGGGAGACCGCTGCGTTGAACATCTCGATGGCATGTTTAGCTTCGCGCTTTGGGACGGGAGAAATTCAGGAGCGTCACTGAGCGGGAGCTATCCGAAGAAGGGCCGCGTTTTACTGGCGCGCGACCGACTGGGTATCAAACCGCTGTACTACGCACTGGCAACGGACGTGCTGATTTTTGCTTCGGAACTGCGCGCTCTACTCGCAAGCGAGGCCGTTGAGAGGCGTTTAGCGCCGCAATCGATTGAAGCATATCTGCTGTTTGGTTCGGTAGTCGAACCGATGACCCTGGTAGAGGGTGTTTATTCCTTGCCTTCGGGTCATTCGCTGGCCTTGAACCTGGACGTTCCGATTGATCCCGACCCCATGCCATATTGGGAACTTTCTTTTAGGGCGAACCAGAAGGCCCGGCAAGCGCCACGAGCGCTGGCGCCGGCGGGCCACGGGGTGCGGGCACTGCTGGAAAAAGCAGTCGCGAGCCAATTGCTGGCCGATGTTCCGGTAGGTGTGTTCCTGAGCAGCGGTTTGGACTCGACGGCGGTGGCGGCCGTGGCTGCGCGCAACCGAGCCGGCGTACAAACGTTTACGATGTCGTTTCTCGAGCAGAATTTTGATGAAGCGTCCTGGGCCCGAAATACCGCGCGACAGCTTGGCACGGAGCACCACGAACTGATCTTGACTGGCGAAGAGATGCAAACGCAGCTTTTTGAGGCTATTGGCGCGCTCGATCAGCCGAGCATGGACGGCGTGAATACGTTTTTTCTTTCGTGGGGAGCGCGGCGAGCAGGCCTGAAGGTAGCGCTCTCCGGATTGGGCGGCGACGAACTCTTCGGCGGGTATCCGAGTTTTCGACTCACGCCGCAACTCGCAAAAATTATGGCCATCGCTGGATGGCTGCCCGAACGGGCGCGCAATGCGATCTCGCTGGCGCTGCTCGAGATCGGCCGGCGCGCAGGGATTCGCGAGCGTGCGGATCGGTTGCGCAAGGTCGCCAGCATATTCAGCCATCCGGCAGCGTTGCCGGATGCCTATTTCCTGAACCGCATACTTTTCACCCCTCGGCAAACGGAGCGATTGCTCTCGCCGTCGATTATTGCCATGCGTAGCGAAGCCGCGCATTCTGAGCGAATTTCGTGGCGCAGATGGCTCGAGCAGTTGGTCGTTTATGCGGAGACGTTGCGGGGAGAATCCGCGATCTCTTATCTTGAGCTGCGCACTTACATGCTGAACACCCTTCTGCGCGACACCGATTCCATGAGCATGCATCATTCGCTTGAAGTACGTGTGCCACTGCTGGATCACGAATTGGTGGAGTACGTAGAGGCGCTTCCGGATGGCGCGAGGAAAAAGGCTGGAACCACGAAAGCGCTCCTGGCCGAGTCCGTAAAAGACCTGCTTCCCGGGGGCGCTGTGCATCGGCCGAAACGCGCTTTTACGCTTCCCTGGGAGCACTGGCTGCGGGGGAAGGCCGGAACGGAGGTGGCCTGCCGGTTAGGCATGCTGACGCCCTCGCTGGCATCGATGCTGGACAGCAACGCAGTGCAGTCGGTCTGGCGTAGATTCTTAAGTAAGCGTACCGGGTGGGCGCGTCCGTGGAGTCTGTTTGTTCTCAACGAATGGGCGCGCAAGCACATCGACGAAGTCGAGTCGGATGCGAAATTAACTGATCGGCCGGCCGCCGAAGCGGCGGCGAGCTAGAAACGAGCGGGAGGCAGGGCTTGCGGTGAATATTCTGGGCATCAACGCTTACCACGCGAACGCCTCGGCGGCGCTGATTTCAGACGGCCAGCTCGTAGCCGCCGTTGAGGAAGAGCGATTCAATCGCGTGAAGTACGCGGCCGGATTTCCCGTTTCCGCGATTCGCTATTGCCTGAAAGCCGCAGGCGTTACTCTGAACGAGATCGATCACATTGCCATACCGCGCAATCCCTGGGCGCGGATGGGAACGAAACTTCTTCATGCCCTGCGCATGCCGGGCTTCGCGCGGGAACGCGTCAGAGTTTTGTCGTCCTTTGTGGGGATTCCCGAAACACTGGCCCAAGCGTTTGACACCGATCCGAAGGGAATGCGCGCCCAATTCCATCGCGTGGAGCACCATCGAGCACACCTGGCCAGTGCATTTTTTGTATCGCCCTTCGATCAAGCGGCGCTGCTCTCAGCGGATGGGCTGGGGGATTTTGCCAGCACGATGTGGGCGACGGGCGAGGGGCATCGCATACGTGTTCACGGCAGCATCGCGTTCCCCCATTCGTTGGGTATCTGTTACACGGCGCTCACTCAATACCTCGGCTTCTTAAAATTCGGTGACGAGTACAAGGTGATGGGGCTATCCGCTTATGGCGAACCTGCATACTCCGACGAGTTTCGTCGCATCCTGGTCAGCGAAGGAAAGGGTTTCCGTCTTGGGCTGAAATACTTCAACCATCATCGCCATGGCGCGGAGATGAGCTGGAGGGACGCGGAGCAAACGCCGGTGCTCGGGAGGCTTTTTTCCAGTGATCTAGAGAAGCAGCTTGGCCCTAGTCGTCCGGCTGAGGCACCCATAGAGCAAAAACATAAGGACGTCGCCGCCAGTTTACAGGCTCGGCTAGAGGAAGTGCTCTTTCAACTCGTCAGGGAACAGCGCGAACGCTCCGGCCGAAAGGCGCTCTGCTTAGCGGGTGGTGTGGCGCTCAATTGCGTGGCCAATGGAAAACTTTTCGATCAGGCATCGTTTGAACAGATCTTTGTGCAGCCGGCTGCGGGCGATGCGGGCCTTGCGCTCGGCGCCGCCTTTCACGTTTATCATGAAATTCTCGGCTATCCCCGCAGTTTTCAAATGAGGCAGGCATATTGGGGACCCGAATATTCGGCGGCTCAAATAAGGACGGCGATGGACGAGAAGCGTATTTGTCACGATGGTCTCGATACTTGGGAGCTGCCTGACGAGAAGATCGCTCAAGCCACAGCTCAATATATTTCCGAGGGCGACGTGGTGGGGTGGTTTTCGGGAAGGGCAGAATGGGGGCCACGAGCGCTGGGAAATCGCAGTATTCTTGCCGATCCTCGGCGGCCGGATATGAAGGATACTTTGAATTGCCGGATCAAGCGCCGCGAGGCGTTTCGCCCATTCGCTCCCTCGATCATTGCGGAATCAACGGGAGAGTTTTTCAAACAAAGCCATCCGTCGCCTTTCATGACCTTTGCCTATCCGCTCCGCCCGGAAAAGCGAAATGTGCTGCCCGCCTCCACGCACGTAGACGGCAGCTGCCGCCTGCAAACAGTAGATCGCGATGCCAATCCGCGATTTTGGCGGCTGATCTCCGAATTTGGCCGGCTGACGGGTATCCCTGCCCTCGTCAATACTTCCTTTAACGACAACGAGCCGATTGTGTGCGCGCCGGGTGAGGCGATCGATTGCTTTCTGAGGACACAAATGGACACGCTGGTGATGGGGAATTATATCGTTCGCAAGCCGCGCCCGGCCGATGGCGAGCGCTCCGCAGCGATTTCCTCTTGGGTTTCGGAGGTGTCGCGCTGACCGTAACGAGCCGGTTCCGTTTCTGTTTTGATGCGGACCGAACGCTCGACGCAAATCCTGCCAGAAGTTTTTTTCTGTAGCGCATGCGCCCGCTGCACGTCCTGCTCTTGAATGAATATTTCCCACCGGATACCGCCGCGACTGCAAAAAATGCCGCGCTCGTCGCCGGGGCAATTGCGCAACGGCATTATGTGACCGTGCTTGCAGGCCGCCCGTCTTACGATCCGACGGTGCGCCATCGGCCTTATCTATGGCGGCGCGAATGGCAGGGGAACCTGACGACTGAGCGAGTTGGCTCGACGGCGTTTTCCCGGTTTCGGATGAAAGGCCGGGTTGCGAATTATCTCAGCTATCTGGCGCTGGCCGTGCCGCGGGCGCTTTGGATGCGGCCTGATGTCGTGCTGGCGATGACCGACCCTCCCATTGAGGGAATTGTCGGCGCCTCGATTGCAAAGTTTTTGGGCCGCCCATTTGTCTACAACGTTCGAGACCTGTATCCGGATATGGCTCTGGCAGGAGAGATTCTCCATTCAGGACGCTGGACGGATTCCTGGGAGAGATCACATCGGAGGGCCCTGCACTCTGCCGCACGAGTGATCGTGCTCGGTGAGGACATGCGGGAACGCATCCTGGAAAAAGGTGTCGATCCCGCGCGGGTTGTCGTCGTCCGGGACGCCGTGCCCTTCCCTGAAATTCCGGCCGCAGTCGATGAGGCCGTGGTGCGCGAGATACGCGGGAGATTCCGGTTCGTAATCATTCACGCGGGTAATCTTGGGTTCTATGGCGCCTGGACTACGCTGATTCGTGCGGCGCAGTTGCTGGAACACGACGGCGTGGGACTGGTCTTCATTGGTGAGGGCGCCCAGAAGCAGCAGGTTCAGCAGGCTGCGCAGAGCTGCGCAAACGTGAGGTTTTTGCCCTTTCGGCCGGCTGGTGAGCTTCCTTCTGTTATGGCAGCGGGGGACTTGCATGTGGTCACCATAAAGAAGGGGCTGGAGGGGGTGGTGGTACCGAGCAAGATGTACAACATCTTTGCTGCCGGGCGGCCACTACTGGCCGTAGCTACGCAAAAAGCCGAGGTCGCGCGTTGGGCCGAGAAATGTGGCTGTGGCCTCGCGGCCGACCCGGACGACGCGGAACAAGTTGCGAAATCGGTGCGGAGCGTCTTAGCGGCGCCTGAACGCCTGGAACACATGAGCGGCGAGGCCCGTAAGCTGGCAAAAACGTATGATAGATTGAATGAACTTCGGAAGTTTGTGGATGTGATCGAACAGGCGGCAAACGGATGAACGCTCCCGACGAGATAAGGTTTGGCGGAAGGTAATTGTAAGGTAAGCGAACAAGATCATCATGATGGTTGGCCTCTTCAGCTTCGCGGTCGCGCTGTGCACATCCCTGGTCGTCACAGTGCCCGTGCGGCAATTCGCTGTTCGCGTAGGCATGGTAGACCTGCCCGGCCCGCGAAAAGTGCATTTGCAGCCGATCCCCCTGCTGGGCGGAATTGCCATCTATGCCGCCGTGACTTTGGCGGTGCTGGTCTCCTATTCCGGCGAAGCCCTTAGCGAGATTCTCGGAATCCTGGCGGCCGCTACCCTGCTTCTGCTGGTCGGAACCCTGGACGATCGCGGTTGGTTACATCATCAAATCAAACTTTTTTTAGCCATGCCGCTTGCCGGCCTGATCGTGCTCGCCGCGGGGATACATGCGCAGGTCTTCTCAACATTCTTGCCTGGGCGCCTCGGTTTCGCGGCTGATGCCGCGCTTACCATATTTTGGGTGACTGGCATCACCGCTTCCTTCAGCATTCTCGATTATATGGACGGCGTCTGCGCGGGTGTAGCCGCCATCGTCTGCCTTTTCTTTGCGGTTCTGGCAATGCTCAATGGACAGGTACTCGTCAGTACGCTGGCGGCCGCAGTTATGGGCGCTGCCCTGGGTTTTTTGCGATGGAACTTCAGTCCGGCAAAGATTTTTATGGGCGACGGCGGCGCGATGCTGCTGGGATTTTTGGTGGCTACGCTGGCACTGAAACTGCGCGTGAGCGCCAGTTCGTTGAGCGCGACGTGGCTCGTCCCTGTTCTGGTGTTGGCGGTGCCGATTTTCGATACGACTCTTGTTTCTATTTCGCGCCTGAGACGTGGCTTGCTTCCATTCGCCAGTCCCGGCAAAGACCACACCGGCCACCGGCTGGCCAATAGCGGACTAGGTACCCGTGCCGCCGTTATGGCCATATATGCGGCGGGGATCACTTTTGGGCTGCTGGCAATTCTTTCAACGCACCTGAACACAGTGCAAACAGAGATTTTTGCTGCGATCGTGGTGGTAAGCCTGCTTGGTGCCGTTGGATTGCTAGAACGGTTGCCGTACGAACGCCAATAGAGATGAGCCAAGGCCGCGGCCCGAAATGCTGGATGCCGCTTTCTTTGAAGGTAATGCCGCGGCGTGTACTTTTCTGCGCGAAGCTCCTTCGTTATACTGCCGGCCAGAGTAGTTCTCTTGGGTGAAAGAGGGACGAAGTAACCGCTCTTTAGCGCGGAAATTGCATCTTTGGTAGAAGCAGCGAGGCTGGCCATTGGGCGGTGCCTCGTTCAACGTGGGTATTGGGGAAGGGTAAGCTGCAAGAGACTAGCGAAGAGCAGGCGCGGGTCGCGTCGAGCGGCCCAGTAGGGATTGTGGGCGCTTCGGCCGCCGGTCTATTTGCCGCCTTACGTCTGGCGCGGGCAGGACGCAGCGTACGGTTGTTCGAGCGCACAGAACGGTTAGACCCCACTTTTCGCACCTTGATTGTTACTCATCGTATCCGAGATTTGCTGGGCTCCTCGCTTGAAAGATCCGTAGTCAACGAAATTCGCCGATTCGAACTCTTCACTGATGGTCGCGCGGCTACCATTGAGCTCGGCTCTCCCGACTTGATCATCGAGCGTTCATTGTTGATTCGGGCGCTGGCCGACGAGGCGCAAAGCCACGGAACTCAGCTTGAATTTGGGCGGCGATTCGCATCTCTGGAAGCCAAGGGCGCGGGCATCGAAATGAGCCTGGCGCAAACGGGCCCTCGGAAGAACGGAGCGGGGTACGAGCGCGTATCCTGCAGCGCTGTGGTCGGTGCCGATGGCGCACAGAGCAGCGTGGCTCGAACAGCGGGATGGTCCAGGCTGACGACCGTGCCGCTGGTGCAGGCGATTGTAAAGCTGCCATCGGGCATGCCCTCCGATACCGTCCGGGTATGGTTTGTTCCCGATGATACGCCGTACTTTTATTGGCTGATTCCAGAGTCCGCAGGTCGCGGAGCACTGGGGCTGATTGGCGTTAACGGCCAGCAAACCCGGCGGTGCCTGGATCGTTTCTTGGAAAAGCGCCATTTCAGAGCGCTGGCCTTCCAGGGAGCCCGGATTCCCCTGTATGAGGGATGGGTCCCGGTAGAGCGGAGGGTGGGCCGAGGATCTGTGTACCTTGTGGGCGATGCAGCCGCTCAAGTCAAGGTCACGACCGTTGGGGGCGTAGTTACAGGTTTTCGAGGCGCATTGGGCGTTAGCGAAAGCATTCTGACTGGCGGGCCGAGCCGCGAGTTAAGGATGTTGCGGCGTGAACTCGATCTGCATTTGCTAATCCGCCGGTCGATTCACGGTTTTGGGCAGGCTGACTACAGCCGCTTAGTGGATTGGATGGACAACGCAATGCGGCGAACACTGAGTCGAGTGACCCGGGACGAGGCTGCGCGGGTCCTGTGGCATATCTGTCGCAACCGGCCTCGGCTCTTCTTACTGGGCCTGCGTGGATTGCTTGCTCACTCGCTGCACCCGGCAAAAGGGCACGACTCTTCGATGGCCCTGACCCTTTCCACCTCTTCTGTTATCCAACGGTAAGAACCCGAAGAATGTACATTTGTAGCCGCGGTGGCATTCGTGTAACTTGGGTTTTGCCAGCGGCCCGGGGGGTAGGCCAACCCCATGGCGGGCGACGACCCAGTGGCGGCCAAATTGCCGGGAGGTTCATGTGCGTCTTGCCGTAATCGGTTGCGGATATGTGGGGTTGGTGACAGGCAGCTGTCTCGCCGAGGCGGGGCACGAAGTGATTGCCACTGACAATGATACGGCTCGTATCGAGATGCTCAATTCGGGTCGGCTGCCCATCTACGAACCCGGGCTGGACCGGGTGATGGAAAGCGCCACCGCCGCTGGGAGACTTAGTTTCACTTCCGATTGCGCCAAGGCTGCTCGCGAGGCAGATGCTATTTTTATCTGCGTGGGCACGCCCCCCCCCTCGATTCGGGCGATGCCGATCTTTCGGCCATCGACAATGTGGCGCGGCAGATCGCAGCTGCGTCCCGCTCCTCGAAGCTGGTCATCGAAAAGAGCACGGTGCCGGCACAGACGGGGGAGCAACTCCGGCACGCTCTAAAGGTCTACGGGAGAAGCGGCGGCGCCAGCTTTCGCGTGGCTTCCAATCCTGAGTTCCTGCGTGAAGGCACGGCAGTGGCCGATTTCTTCCATCCCGACCGCATTGTGGTAGGCGTGGAGGACTCGGAATCCGAGCAGCAATTGCGGGAGATCTATAAGCCCTTTCTCGAAGGCAGATTTCATTGTCCCGTTCACGAACCGAAATGCCCGGTGGGACCCGCGCCGGTGTTTCTGGTAACCACGATAGCCAGCGCCGAATTGATCAAGCACGCTTCGAACTCTTTCCTTGGTCTGAAGATCTCCTATGCCAACGTCATTGCCGACCTTTGCGAACGGCTCGGCGGGAATGTCGAGGAAGTCACGCGCGCAATGGGGCTTGATCCGCGTATAGGGCCGCACTTTCTGAATGCTGGTCTGGGTTTCGGAGGGTTCTGTCTGCCCAAGGATATCCAGGCGTTCATTCGATTGGCGGAAAAGAACGGCGTGGATTTCACCCTGCTCAAGGAAGTGGAGGCGGTGAACAAGCGGCGAATCGATCAGTTTATGGAAAAGGTTCGGAAAGCTCTTTGGGTTGTAAAAGATAAGAAGGTTGGCGTTCTGGGCCTGGCCTTTAAGCCCAACACCGACGATATCCGCTTTGCGCCTGCGATCGACGTGGTCCGGCGATTGACCGCCGAGGGTGCGAAGGTTCACGCCTCCGATCCTTTTGCTGCCGAGCGCGCCGGCCGAGTGCTGCAGGGCGTGGAGTTCCTCGCGGATCCCTATCAAGTGGCGCGCGAAGCGGATGCCTTGCTCCTATTGACCGAGTGGAAAGAGTATCGAGACCTGGACTGGAAACGAATTTACAGGGATATGGCCCGACCCCTGGTGCTGGATGCGCGG
>Ga0206953_1060_pt1 | contig 22125 bp, 20 predicted proteins | sample Alteio_BWOrgHeat_36_FD_152977 | JGI IMG/M metagenome (GOLD analysis project Ga0206953, IMG submission 152977) | Enriched cells from forest soil in Barre Woods Harvard Forest LTER site, Petersham, Massachusetts, United States -... | ecosystem: Environmental > Terrestrial > Soil > Temperate forest >...
TACTATAACAATGGCGATTCCGCCGGATTTGCGGGCGCGATGATGAGCATGTGGATGATCTATATTGTAGGAGGGTGGCTCTATCATGCGCTCATGGAAAGCTCGAAGAATCAGGGCACTCTGGGCAAAATGGCGCTTGGCCTGCGCGTGACCGATCTCGATGGCCGCCGTATAACGTTTGGCCACGCAACTGGCCGCTACTTCGGAAAAATACTTTCCCACATAACGCTCTGGATCGGCTTCATCATGGCGGCATTCACGTCGAAGAAGCAAGCGCTGCATGATTTCGTCGCCGGTACATTAGTGCTCTCGAAGCAATCGACGGTTCCAGCGCAAGTGGCACAGAATGCGTTTTCTGGATCGTGAATAAGATCATAAATCCTAAATCACTCGTCGTGCCATCGGGTTATTCGCATGGTGTGGAATCCTCTGGTGGGCGGACAATCTATCTCGCCGGGCAGATCTCGATGGATCGGCAGGGCGCAGTTGTTCATGAGGGCGACATAGTGAAGCAATTCGATCAAGCACTGAATAATTTGCAGGAAACGCTTCGTGCCGGAAACGCCGAAATGACCGATATTGTCAAGCTCCTCATCTTCGTGAAAGATAAGCGGATGTATCAGAAGCATTTGCGGGAGATCGGCGCTGTCTATAGAAGTTATTTTGGGAAATATTTTCCGTCGATGTCGCTTGTAGAAGTATCGAGTCTCTTCGAGGATGGTGCACTCATCGAGATCGAAGGAATTGCTGTGGTGAACGATTGATGGATTTTACTCTAAACGAACAGCAACTTCATTGGCAATCTATCGCGCGAGATTTCGCGCAACGCCACGTTGCCCCGATGGCACGCGAGATGGATGAGTCCGGCGAAATGCCACTTACCCTTGTCAGTGAAATGGCAAAGCTTGGATTGCTTGGAACAACACTTCCCAAATCGCTCGGCGGGAGCGAAATGGATTACGTTTCTCTGGCTCTTGTGTACGAAGAGCTTGGCCGCGCTTGTTCCAGCATACGCGGATTTATGACGGTGCATTCATCGCTTGTGATGCAGTGCATCTATCAATGGGGCACCCATAAGCAGAAACAAAAGTATTTGCCTGCAATGGCAAGCGGTGAGGTCATCGGCTGTTATGCGCTTACGGAACCCGAAGCTGGCAGCGATGCTGCAAGCATTCAGACCACCGCGACAAAATCGAGCGTTCAAATTGAAGGTCAAAATTTTTATACGTTGAACGGCGAGAAGATTTGGATCACAAATGGAAATATCGCGCGAATCGGAATAGTCTTTGCTAAACTCGATACACTCAGCGAAAAAAAACCGCACGAGCAAGTAACCGCATTTATCGTTCGCCTTAATAATCCGGATATAAAAAGATTCCGAATGCCGGGTCAGGAACTCGGTCATCGCGCAAGCGACCACGCAAACATTATATTTCACGAGACCCCAGTGACCGATGACCCTGTGCTTGGTGGTGAAGGCATGGGATTTAAAGTTGCCATGTCAGCACTTGATCATGGGCGCCTCGGCGTTGCAGCGGGGGCGCTTGGTGTACATCAGGCTTGTCTAGATGCATGCGTCTCATTTGCGAAAGAGCGGAAACAATTCGGCAAGCCGATCGGCGATTTCGAAATGATACAATCCACGATCGCTGAAATGAAAGCTTCGCTCGATGCTTCCCGCCTGCTCGTCTATCGCGCGGCCTGGATGAAAGACCAAAAGTTACCTACAAAACTCGAAACGAGCGTCGCAAAATACTTCGCGACGAATGCGGCCTGCAAAGCGGCTTCCGATGCCGTGCTATTGCATGGGGGACGCGGCTATTCGAATGAATATCCCGTCGAACGTTATTACCGAGACATCAAAGGCCTTCAAATATACGAGGGCACGGAGCATATTCAGAAGATCGTCATCGCGAGGGAGTTATTAAGAGAACCAGGATTGCGCTGATTGGGGAGGATTACGCGGACGATTTTGAGGATTTGGATTTTCTGGACACTATCCAGCCAATAATTAAAGCAATGAGTGAGCAAAGGCTTACCCACGATCCAGTTTCTGCAGCATGAGACGTTTCCAGATTGAGAATAAGTTCGTGTTTTCCTTCGGGAACTGTTAGTGTGATTCTTCCGAGGCTATCCGGTGCAGTTGCAACAATTTTTCCATCCACGGTTGCTTTCCATGATGGCCAATAGGAACGGCGGACTACTGCTTGCGATGGAACCCGAGCCATATAATCTATGGTATCGGAATACGGTGTGCGAATGGAAGAAATAACGGATGCGCTGTCTTTTGCCGGCCACACAATATTCTGAGAATGATTTACAAATGGTGTTGCCAACGAATCGCCCCATTCGTAATACGGCTTTGCCCATCGCGTTGCATATTCCGGCGCATCACTTATGGGTAGCGGGCCATGTTTGTGGAAATGGATGTCCGCCAGTTGTAATGATACCAGCCCGATCGTGCAAACAGACCAGAACAGAACGACTATCGAAACGAGCGAAGAGCGAGTTATCGTAGGGCCAAGTTCATCCTGCCATGCAATAGCAGTAACAAGAATCAAAAGGATCGAAAACCGCGATGCAAGCTGAACAATCGTGAATGGCGGCACGAACCGGTATAGATACTGCGTCAAAACCGGAAGTTGTGCCACAATAATAAATGCTATGATCCAAAAGAACGGTTGAGAACGGTTCCCACTGCGGAGCCAACCGAAGAACAAAACACATGCCCCGACAAGCATCACGAATGTATAACTGTTGATCGTCAGCGCCTCCCCGGTAAAGATCGCAAGGAACGGAGAGCTTTGGACAAGCGGCACCGGCCGCCATAATCGTTCCATCTGGACATCCCCGAACATCGCACCAATAGGCACAAGATAGAACGCCGTCACAAGGAGAGATCCGATCGAGGAAAGAAGCAGCCATGAAAAGCCTCGACCTCGCACTGGTTTCTTTTGAACGAGCACATAGAGAACGATTCCGATCCCGGCCACTGCCGCTGCTGGCATATTAGTAAGGATCAACAAAGCGAGCGATAACACAAGCATTGCCGAACCTGACCGAGTGTTTTTGCGCATACAAAGATCCAGTCCCCAAAAAACGAAGGGCACTAATCCGAACGCCATGTGCTCCGGCAGTGCTCCGCGCGTAGCATAGTTAAAGATGCGGTACGGTGCGAACGCATAAAGAAGCGAAGCCGCCGTGATGATGGAACTCCTAGAAGGCACACTCATCGCTTTGGCGCGCCATCCCAGATAGAGCCGCATCGAAAAGAAAGAAAAAAGAAAGGCACAAAGGCCAAGGATCTTCCCGATGTCATCGGCCGAGAAGTTGGGAAGAATTCCGTAGAGGACACTCGAAAGAAAGAACGGGAGCGGTGGGTAATAATAGAACGAGGGAGCGCCAAAACCGTGGAAGGAATCGGGCAACCAACGCGGATAATAAATCCCGAACTGCCACAACTTATGCCACTCGGCGATCCAGTAAATATGCGAAAAGCTATCGTAGCCTTCGAACGGGAATTTTGCCCACGCGAACAATTCCAGAAATGCGGCGACCGCAAGCGTTACAGCTCCGATCGTGTGAACGGCGGGGGTTCGCCCCCAACGAGAAGGGATATTCGCCAATTTAATAGCGAAGCAGTTTTTCGAGAACCCCGCGTATGGTTTCGACCGTGGGGACGACGGAGTCCATCAGCGTGGTATTATACGGAATGGGGCAATCGGGAACTGCGAGCCGCTCGACCGGCGCATCGAGAAATTGAAATGCTTCCTGAGAAATGGTAGCAGCTATTTCGCCACCGAGTCCGCACGTCCAGCCATCTTCATGCAGGACGAGAACGCGGCTCGTTTTCATCACCGATTGAAGGACGGCTTCTTTATCCCAGGGAATGATGGTACGGAGATCGAGAATTTCTATATCGAGTCCATCTGCTGCTTGTGTAGCACGATCAACCATTGCTCCCCATGTTATGATCGTTGCTGCATTTCCAGCTTTGTGAATGCGCGCCTTGCCAAACGGTAAGTTATAATCATCTCCTGGATAATTTCCACGAGCTTGTGCGGTGTCTAGCAGGGCGCGATGTTCGAAGAAGAACGTTGGATCTTCGCCCCGAAGAGCACTTCGGAGCAAACCAACCGCATCTTCGGTGTTCGATGGATATGCAATTCGCCACCCGATAGTATGAGCAAACGCCGCCTCGCCAGAAACAGAATGCCACGGGTCACCCGTCTTCTTTCCAAAGCCAACGGGAATACGAACGACGACAGGTGCTGTGAATTTCGAAAGTGTTCGCCACCGAATGGTACCACAATCGTTGATCTGCTCGGTGGCTGGATCGGCATACTTTCGGAACTGAATTTCGGGAACCGGCTTGAGTCCCGCCATTGCCATTCCAACGGAGCGGCCAATAATGCCTTCTTCCGAAAGCGAAGTATCGAACACGCGTGCTTCGCCAAATTTCACTTGCAGATCGACCGTCGCGCCATGTACTCCGCCTTTTGCGCCAACGTCCTCACCAAAGATCAGCAACTTCGGGTTCACAGCGAGTTCAACTTCAAGAACTTTCCGAACAGCATCCTGCAAATTCATCCTTACGCCGCTCTCTTTTGTCACTTCCGCCACTTCTGTCCTTTGTGCGAAGAGGTGTTGTAAAACAATTCTTGTATCCGGTACAGAAGCAGCAAGAGCGCGGTCAGCAGCGGCGCGAACATCGCGTTCGATCTCTTCGACAAGTGAAGCCCAATCTTTTTTTGAGATTATATCTTTTGTAAGAAAGGCCTCCAATTTTGGTAGCGGATCGTGCGATTCTTCGAGCGCGCGGAGTTCCGGCGATTTATAGCTTTGGGTATCGGTGAAAGAATGTCCGGAAAGACGTGGAACTTCCACGCGAATAAGCGCCGGGCCTTGCCATGTTCGAACATATTCTACCGCTGCACTAATATTCTTTTCTGCTTCTTCCGGTTCGTAGCCTTTGCATTCAAAAAGCTGGAGATCGGTAAAGGCTGCGAGATTTTTTGCGATATTCCTTCCAGGTGTTTGAAGATCGCTGGTGACAGAGATGCCGTAGCCATTATCTTCAATAAAGAACAGCATCGGAAGTTGAAGCGTCGTGGCGATATTCAGCGCAGCCCAAAAGCCATTTGTTGCTGTGGATGCATCGCCGCCAAGTGCAACAGCAATTGCGTTTTTGTAGCTATCGACTTTCAGGGTATCCGCATAATATTTTATCGATTGCGCCCATCCTGCGCCGGGAGAATACTGGGCGCCAACATCGCCCGAAGCGGGAAGCACCGTTCCTCGCTCGCGGCGAGGAAGTAAATGCACTACGCCGATATCCCGCCCATCCGTCATGCCGCCGGCACGGGCAAGCGAACCGAGAAAGGCTTCTTCGGCAGTCAGTCCCTGACCGAGGTTGAACGGTCGGGAACGATAATAGCACGTTGCGCCATCGTGAGGATGGGTGATGCACTCGCTGAGAATAGCTTGCGCCATGTCATGCCCACGAGCAGAAAATTGGTAGGTGACAAGCCCCTTCGGTGTCATTTCCTGCTCCTCGATGCGGTCGAGCGCGCGCGAGGTGAGCACGGTGCGGGCTACGCGAAGCCAAAAATCCTTAGAATCCGAGCGTTTCGAGCCATTTCCTGAGGCAAAATTGGAGATCATGGATATGACCGAAGCGCCATTCTTGGCGCTCGAAACGGTTTCGGATTTTTCAGATGTGCGTTTTGACATGAAAAGGGAGATGTGACGAACCCCCTCAACAGCAGAGACGAGTATGAGATTTCCGTCCTTTTTCTTTTGAAATAGACTCCAGGGAAGAGCCAACAATTTGGAAGCAATCTGTTAATGAAGAGATAACCAAAAAAGAAGAACCGCTCGGCCTCTATTTTACCTTTAGGGCCATACATCTAACGGACTCCAGGATTTCACCCCGAGTTGCATTCACCTACATAACATTTTAATTCCCATGAAACCCACACTTCGTTTTCTTACAGCGGTTGCCGTTGCGGCATGTACGTTCGGTTCCATCTCGCACGCGCAGGATCTCACCGGCGCAGGCTCGACCTTCATCAATCCCATTATGACCAAATGGGCATACGACTATAAAGCTGAGACGAGCACGAGCATCAACTACCAATCGGTAGGCTCTGGAGCCGGTATCAACAATTTGATCGATGGCACGATCGACTTCGCCGGCTCCGACGCACCGATGAATGCCGATGAGCGTGGCCGCGCTAAAGGCACGGTCATTCATCTTCCGGCTGTTATCGGCGCCGTTGCCGTTGCGTACAACGTCAATGGCATTGGAAGTGGACTTGGTTTCGGCGGTTCGGAACTTGCCGACATTTTCTTGGGTAAGATCAAGTATTGGGACGATCCTCGCATCGTTGCACGTAATCCCGGTAAGGGCCTTCCACATGAGGCGATCACGATCGTCCACCGCTCGGATGGCTCCGGCACAACGGCGATCTTTACCGATTATCTTGCCAAAGTAAGCTCCGATTGGAAATCGCAGGTCGGCGCGGGCAAGACCGTGAACTGGCCAAACGGCATTGGCGGCAAAGGCAGCGCGGGCGTAGCTGGAGTATTAAAGGAAAAAGATAACTCAATCGGCTATGTCGAGTTCGCGTATGCCCAGGAAAACAAGCTTTCCTATGCCGCGATCGATAATGGCAATGGCAAATACACCTATCCAAGTGCCGAAACGGCCATGCAGGCTGCAAATTCGTCGAATATCCCAACCGATCTTTGCACGATGATCACTTGCGCGCCTCAAGGTTATCCGATCAGCGGATTTAGCTGGCTGATCGTTTATCAAAAAAGCCAGAAACCTGCGGAATTGAGGAAATTCCTGAAATATGTGGTCACCAAAGGCCAGAAGGATACAGCGCCGTTATGGTATGCCGCCATTCCCGATGCAATCGTATCGAGCGAAATGAAGATGATCGATTCCATCCAATAAATGTAGATAATAGTAAGCGGGTTTTTCATCATGCTGCTGTGGATGAAAAGCCCGTGTTACTGTCTTCGTATCCCGATTTAACGATTTCTTAACATGCGACAGAAACAGACTCGCCTGATTTTGGCTTAACGCACTTCTACTAATGTCTGTCGAAACCGCGATCATCGAAGTTATCCCTTCTTTTTCGAAGCCCCAGATGGGGGTGAGCAAAAAGAACTTTGCCGATACGATCTACCGCTGGGTGCTTGCTGCAGCGGCGGTCAGTGTGTTGCTCATCATCGCCGGTACGATCTACGAGCTTACGATGGGTTCCAGACAATCTATCTCAGCATTCGGTCTTCATTTCTTCACCGATAGCAGTTGGGATCCGAACGCGAATCATTTCGGCGCGCTACCGTTCATATTGGGAACGCTTTATTCTTCGTTCTGGGCATTGGTGCTCGCATTGCCAATCAGTATTTTCACCGCGATCTTTCTATCGGAGATGGCTCCACGCTGGCTCGAAAAACCGATGTCGTTCATGGTAGAATTGCTTGCGGCTATTCCGAGCGTCGTGTATGGATTGTGGGGCCTTTTTATTTTGCAGCCTTTTCTCGTAAAACATTTCGAAGGGCCGATCAGCAAAGGCCCGCTTTCCGCGCTTCCGATCTTTGGCGATACGGCGAATGGTTACGACATGCTTTCAGCATCTGTGATTCTTGCGATCATGGTGCTTCCTTATATCACCGCGGTATCGCGAGATATTTTGCAAGCTATCCCAAGGGCTGTTCGAGAAGCATCCTACGCACTTGGCGCAACGCGGTGGGAAACGATAAAAGGCGTGGTGCTGCCATACGCTCGCGCGGGAATTATCGGCGCCGTGATGCTTGGCTTTGGCCGTGCTTTAGGAGAAACGATGGCGGTCACGATGGTCATCGGTAATGCGCCGGTTTTCAAGCTCAATCTTTTTAATTCAGGCTATACTTTGGCAAGTGTTATCGCAAATGAATTAGCCGAGGCATCGGGACTCTATCGTTCTGCGCTGATTGAAATTGGCTTGTGCCTCTTTATTATTACACTCATCGTGAATGCCGGCGCGAAGCTGCTCATCTATTATACGGCACAGGATATTAACGCTACGACAAACCGCAAACAAAAATGAGTGAACCCTCAACACTTGGCAGGCCAACAGGAAGGTCGCGGTATCGCCGATCGCTTAGCGCATTTATGGGCGGAGTCTCGCTTGCCGCCGCCATTATTGCGATCATTGCATTGCTTAGCGTGCTGGTGTATTTGGTGATCGAAGGAATTGGGTCGATCAGTCTCGATACCTTTACACAAGGACCGGTTCCTCAAGGCCAGCCCGGTGGGGGATTGCGGAATGGAATTGTAGGAACTCTTATTTTGATGAGCATTGCCTGCGTGATCGGACTTCCAATAGGAATTTTAGGGGGTGTCTATCAGCTTGAAACGAATACCCGATTTTCGCGCACCCTTCGGTTCTTTACCGATGTGATGAATTCCATACCAAGCATCGTCATGGGAATTTTCGCGTATCTCATCGTCGTGCTGCCAGTTGCGGAGATGTATCCCGGACATGCGTTCTCGGCTTTTGCGGGTGGCGTGGCGCTTGGATTTTTGATGATACCGACCGTCATGCGAACGACGGAGGAAATTCTCAGGCTCGTTCCTATCGCCTTGCGCGATGCCTCGCTTGCACTCGGTGCTCGGCGCTGGCGCACAACCTGGAGCGTTATCCTTCCGGCCGCACGCGGCGGTGTTGTTACTGGAATTCTGCTTGCGCTTGCTCGCATTGCCGGAGAAACAGCACCTTTGCTTTTTACTGCGTTCGGCAATCTCGATTTCAACGCCAGGCTCGACCGACCGATCGATGCGCTTCCACTCAATATTTTTAATTACGCTACTGCGCCGTATGAGAACTTGCACCACCTCGCGCTTGCAGGAGCTATCATTTTACTCGCGATCATTCTCGTTCTTTCGCTTGCTGCCCGCTACACGCTTCGAGGGCAGACGACCGAGTGACGGAATCCCCGAAACAAGGGTTTATCGGTCACTTAACAGATCGGTAACAATTTGGTAATCGAAAAACGTGTATTTTTGTGTCGCGTAAGAGATTACGTGTGTGGCTGCGATTTCGCGATCCCAACTAATGATTTCTTAATTAAAGCCGTAAATTCGCTCATTCTTACTATTTTACAATGAAAAAACTCATTTCTTTCTTCGCTCTAACTTTACTCATTGGCGGTTTCGCCACATCGTCACACGCGCAGGACACCACGTTTCATCCGGGCGGGAAGCTCTGGATGCAGATGTTCATGGATTATGAGAATCAGCTTTCCGCCGATACCGCTTCCGCAGCCTTCACGACCCCCTCTGCTAAGCCAGCCAAACAAGGGTCGACCTACTACGATGCGAATTCTGGCGTTGTCAATAGCGTTAACACCAAGGCCTATCAAATGTTCGATATTCGCCGCCTTTACTTGGGGTACGATTACAACATTTCGCGCGATGTATCAGCCTCAATGCTCTTAGCTCACGAGACAGGGAACGTAGTGACGAACACCGTAATTACGTCTGTAGCCACGATTAAAAATTCAGCCGGACAGGATTCCTCTGTATTGAAAACGTCAACCGCTTCGAACACACCCACGACCGGATCGGGCGATATTTTGCTAGATGGTAAATATGGAGTCTATTTAAAGGCAGCAAATTTCCAATTTAAGAATTGGGTTCCGATGGCCACGGTTATTATCGGTCAGCAGAGCACGGCGGCCTTCAGTGTTGCCGAAATGCTTTGGGGTTACCGCTCGATCGAAAAAACGGTTGCCGATATGCGCGGTCTCGCTCAATCAACCGACCTCGGAATTAATCTCGCAGGTAAATTTGACGCTGACAAGAACTATGGATATTCGGTCTTTCTTGCGAACGGACAAGGTGCAAAGGAAGATGCCACGAAGTTTAAACAAATCATGCTCGATGTCAATGGCATGTTCTTGGACAAGCACATCGTAGTTGATGTATATTTTGATGACATAGGGCTCACGGACAGCACCAGCAGATCGACTATTAAGGGAACTGTGGGTTATACATCCGATCCATTTACGGTCGGCTTAGAATACGTCACGCAGACCAGCACAAAGAGCGGACTCGCAAATCCAGGAGGTGCCTCTGCCCTTGATGCGAACCCAACAGGGCTCTCCGTTTTTGCTCACGCCACAATCTTGGACAAGAAGCTCTCGGTATTCGCACGCTATGACATGTTCGATCCCGATGCAAAAGCGACCGCATCGGCAATCACCGCTTCCAGTGCAGGTAATGCCGCGGCACCGTGGGGCATCACTCAAGACTGGAAAGAGAATTTCATCACAGCTGGTCTCGATTGGCAGCCCACTTCAGACGCGAATGCTCACATCATGCCGAACATCTGGATGGACACATTCTCGGATAAGAGCTCTAATAGTATCAGCCGTATGGGCATCACGGTTGCTCGCGTCACATTCGCATACAAGTTCTAAGCATACCTCTTAGTTAATGGAAAGAAGGATGAGGGATGAAGGTTGAAACCATCTTCATCCCTCATTTTCTTCCATCAAGATAGCATCAAGTTTACTCACGACTCACTTCATTCATTATTTTTTTAGCGATCAATATGCAAAAACGTTTATCACTTCTAAGTCTCGCACTTCTTGCTGCGTTAGCATCGACGACGATGCTCGCAAGCTGCGGCGGCAATAAATCGGGCGGTGCTGCCGACTCGACCGCAGCAGCATCCTCGAACACGCTCACGGGCGCTGGTTCGACCTTCATCAATCCAATCATGACCAATTGGGCTTCGGAATATCAGAAGGCCGATAGCGTCGCCGTTAATTATCAGGCGGTTGGTTCCGGAGCGGGAATCAATAATCTGATCGACCACACGGTTGATTTCGCCGGTTCGGACGCTCCAATGAATCCGGATGAACTTGCACGCGCGAAAGCGCCGGTCATTCATGTCCCTGCCGTTATCGGTGCGGTCTGCGTGGCATATAATGTCGGCGGTATGGCAAGCGGCCTGAAGCTGACGTCTGATGCCATCGCAGGAATTTTCCTCGGCAAGATCACCTACTGGGACGATAAAGCCATTAAGAGTCAGAACGCCGGAATGAAACTTCCTCATGCGAAGATCTTCACCGCACACCGTTCGGATGGTTCCGGCACGACGGCTATCTTCACGGACTACCTTTCGAAGGTTAGTGCCGATTGGAAGTCGAAAGTCGGACAGGGCAAGACGGTCAACTGGCCGGAAGGCGGTATTGGCGGCAAGGGTAATGCCGGCGTTGCCGAAGTGCTGAAACAGCACGATAATTCCATTGGCTATGTGGAACTTGCGTATGCCGAACAAAATAAGATCGCGTATGCAAGCGTTCAGAATTCCTCCGGGAATTTCATCGCGCCGAGCGTCGATGGAGCCGCCGCTGCCGCCGCTGCATTTGCGATGCCGGATAACATGACCTCGATGATCACCAATTCCTCTGCTCCGCAAGGCTACCCGATCACCGGATTTAGCTGGATCATCACCTGGAAGGATTCCCCGAAAGCCGATATGGTCAAGAAGTTCATCTCCTGGATCACGACCACCGGACAGGCCGATTGCAAAGCGCTGTACTATGCGCCGATCCCGCAATCTGCCGCTGCCGCAGTTGCTGCCCAACTTACATCAGCAGCCCCGACTGCCGCGAAGTAAACCCTCTACACTTTTCAAGGAACGAGTGACAGGCGAAAGCGCCTGTCACTCGTTTTTTTATTTGGTATTGGCCTTAATTTCCCCGGTTTGTCCGACGACCACTGGGTAGCCTTCGGACTGTGAAGGTAATTTCGATCTTAAATCATCCGTCAGCGAATCTACAAAGATCAAGATAGCAGGTTTCCCATCCTTCTTTCCTTCCCCGGTTCCCGTAACACCACGAATATTCATCCAGGCCGAAGTATGATCGGCCAGCACTTCGGAAATCGGCTTGAGCGAATCAGGTTTGACGGAATCGTTCATAGCGGTATTCGCGGATCGAACTGCACAGCCTGTCAGCAGTAACGCGAGAATAAGCGATGCGAATTTCATTCCCCGAGAAATGAATGGCCCCCGCATCGTCGCAGAGACCACCCATTGCAAGTAGTTATGTGGAAACTTTTTCTTAGAACGAGGACTGCACGAAGGACAGCCCGAAATCATTTGCAATGTGATCCATCCGATTCATAAAACTCGCGCTGGAACTTCCCGCAAAATCAAGCCCGACCGGATCGCCGTCGTTCGTGCCGCCGGAATTATTCACCACCGACATCGAACCGCTGTCGCCCGCCTGAATATACGTTCCGTTCGAGACATAGATCTGATCCACGAACACCGCATTGAAATGCGTGTAGCCAACCGTGATCGTCACATTGATTCCCGCGATCGTTCCCGTGTTATATCCGCTCGTCCGGCCCGTCTTCTTGATCGGCATTCCGACGCTCGGCGCAACGGTGGTGTTCGCTGGAGTGTAAGATAACGTGTAGGGTGTCGTTGAAGCATTCGACATCATCGCGGGCGACCATCCGCCGCTCAGGCCAGGGTTGCACTCCGCAAGCGCTGCATCGTAATAGTTCGTCGTGTTGCGTGTATGCTTGATGAAGTTCCACGAATGCAGCTTGCCCACCGCGCCGGATGTGCTGCAATTCACATCGTAACGACCAGGCTGATCCTGCTGGTTGGTTCCCGTCGCACTGTTCTCGTTCGCAAACACATGATTGCAACTGAGCATATACTTCGGCGTGTTCGAACCCCAAGAATACTGATTGCGATACACCGTGACCGCTCCACCATACGTCGTGTTTGTACTGCTTGTGCGCGAGGAAGTCACGATTGCGCCGATGGAACCCGAAGCGCATTCGTCGTTATCACCGACCGTTACGCCGCATGGCAACGGGCTGCGATACGTGCCGGTATAAACCGCATGGGCTGTTACGTTCCCAACCATTGTGGTCTGCGTTTGAATGCCTTCGAACGATGACGGAATTCCTGCAACGCCCGTTTGGCTCGTAAAGACGAGGATAACGGCCGTGTTCAGCTTCGTCTTGCTCAGACCGATGCCATCGCCGATGACGCCGGGGATCGCAAGCAGCGATGCCTCATGCCGAGCCTGAACCGCGATCGCTTGCTGGATAAAGGCTGGCTGGCCCGACCAATTCGTCGGACCCGATGCCGGTGCGATCGAGGTCGGAAGTACGTTCGTCGAAGTAGCAGTTGGAGCGCTGGGCGAGCCGGTCTGATCGCAACTCCAGAATGTGAACGATACAAGCACGAGGCTCAAAAAGAGACTCGCATGAAGAAAACGAGCGTTGTTAAGCATAAGATTCATTAGAAAAATAGACTGTTGAGATAAAAATTGTGAGAATGCTCGTTTCGAACAAAGTTTCTGACGATGGATTCCCAGTTTTACTATTAAATTATGCTTAAAAAATGCTCTGGCGTTTCCCTCAGGTTGCACAATTATATACTTTGTGTCCGGAGCCGAGTTTTCGACCGCCGTTCACCCTTGTCACTCGGAAATTGCTATTTTTTATTTTTTTGTATTCAGAATTCATAATCACCCTCGATTCCGAGCTAATTTCGCCAGTGTCTATAAGAAATAGGTGCTCTTTTCTCTATCTTACGTTTAGAGTTCATGAACTTTTGCAATTTTTTTCCAACTGTTCATTAATTTTATAAAGAAAAGTATCCCATTCCTTATTTATTACCCCTTACTTTTTACTTAATACCCTCCATTCTTAATTCTCAGTTCTTAATTGAAAATTGATACAGGCGCTCATGAAAGCAATCACTAATATACGACAAAATTACCGCTTGCCACGAAAATTAAAGTTTGAGATGTCGGCATTTCCAGCCCGGCCCCCTTTGCTTGCGGGACATAATCACGCAAGCTCGAGCTTACTTGTGTACACACACGGCCAATTCCATGCCATGCTCAACTTTTACAGACACACTTAGCAAAATGGAGTATGGCTTTCCACAAAAAGCCTTTCAAAAACTTCCATTTAACCCTATAAGCTCAGCCCTTCCGTTGGCACGATTATCCCATATATCTATAAAAACGAAAGGATATTCTATGAAAGAATACGATGTCCAAGAGGATCGAGGTGATGCAAAAACCTCGAAAACGGATGGGTCCTGCTTAATGGCTCGAACTACCGTGGAGCAATTTATACGTGTATGCGGAGAAAAAAACGTTACGCCCTCCTACGATCACTTTTCCCGATGGATGGAGGCTAACAGAACCACAATAGCATTGCAATTATAAATTCCTCACCGGCAAACAACGAGCAGCTTGCAGGTGAAACGATAATAACAAAATCAATTCACTCATTCCGATCCCGCGTTCTCAAGACGCGGGATTTTTTTATGCCGTAACAGCTTGCCCTGCACATCTTAACAATTTGTCATAAACCCCGCTTAAACCTTCCCGCCGCAGAGCACTCTATACTTGCAAATGAGGATTTGAACACTCGAATCCCATCATTTTCAACCACATTCTTATTATTACAACAATGAATTACTATCAAAACCTATCCTTACTCACCACCTACTGGAAAAGCGGCGCGATGCGAACGGGCATCCTCGCGATGGTCGCTGTGCTGGCGCTTGGCTCATCTTCGATGATGCTCGGCGGATGCAAACAGGCCAGCTCGCCCTCCGATGGTGAAGCCTCCATGCCGGATGCCGTGCAAGCCGCGAACTCCCGCAATGCCGTGGACGTACTGGCCACCTCCGAAGGAACGACCTCCGGCGGTACGGGAATGATCTTCACCGATGCGATGACACTCGCGCACGGGCAAGCCATTCCGGATGCTAACGTCACCTCTTCGCAGAGCGATACGACCACTGTTCACGTTGCCACCGTCACGCGTACCTTTACCAAGAATGGTTACAGCTATTCTGGAACCTGGACGCACACCTGGACCTTCTACGATGCCAATGGGAACGCCATGCCGAAGTTCATCAAGGGAACCACGGATAAGATCAGTGTTGCCTCGCATGGCATGCACACTGTTTCGACGCCGCGCGTCAGCGTGGATGACTCCTCGAACGGATCGTGGACGATCTCCAACCTCATAGCGGAACCCGATTCTGCCACGCTCAACGGTACGCTTACCCGCGCCGGCGAAACCACCAAGCTCGCCAACGGCAAGACGTTCACCCACACATTCACCATCAACTGGACGAACGACATTCTCGTGAAAGTCTATGATCCCTTCATGGGCGAGAACGTGACGTATTTGCTTGGCAATGGATCGAGCGATTTCAAAGCCGTCGGTTTCCGCGACAGCACGTTCGAGCGCCAGGTTTCGATCGTCTATAATGGCGACGGCACCGCAACGCTGACCGTCACCCGCACCAGCGGCGATGGCAAGACCGATACCTTCACGATTGATGTCCGCTATGGCATCTGGCTTCGTGACGTTCGAATCGGATAAATCCAAATAAAATACTACTGATATAAAAAAGGCCGGCGTTATAGCCGGTCTTTTTTTGTTTACGTAAAAGTTATAGAAGTATTTTTTAAGGATGTTCCGAAATCTTCCGCCATTTTGTAAATCCCTTATCGTTGCGCTTGTGACATCGGCGGTGCTTTCGCTCGTCGTTCCGGCGCTCGCGGTAGCGGCATTGCCGCTGTATTCGCAGCTCGTAATACGCGGGTTCCAACTATGGCGGCTGATAACCTATCCCTTCTTCGTCGTGGCTTCGATGCAAGGTCTAATTGGAGCTATTTTCTCCTTGGCGTGGAAAGCCGTTATTGTCTCCATGTTCGGTGGTGAATTGGAAACGATCGTTCATACGAAACGGCTCACCATTGCACTTGCAATAACTATCGTGGTGGGTGGAGTGATATTTTCGTTCCTTAGTCCCGATGGCGTGCTTGCGGGGCCGAGCATTATTACGATGTTCCTGCTCGGAGCGTTCTCGTATCTCTGGCCGAAGCGAGAAATTTCCGTGTTCGGATTCTTTTGGGTGAAGGCATGGATGATCGCGCTGGCGGTATTTATTCTATCTGTGATTCCCATGTCGGGAACCCGTATGGATGCAAGCGCTGAAAATCTGTTTGCCCCGGTCTTCGGCGCGCTTGGCAGCATCGTTTTATTTCATGTGATGTACCGGCAATATCGTTTCGGCAAGGCCTTCCTCGATCACGTAGAAGATATGCTCATGCGGAGGCCTGTTCGGCGAACTTCACCGACAAAAGGAGTAGTACTGAACGATCCAAAAGCCACCGAAGCACGCATCGACGCCATTCTCGATAAGATCGCTTCGACCGGAATGCAGAGCCTTTCGAAAGAAGAGCGGGAATTTTTACTAAAGAATAGCGGATGAACAACTGGAAAATGCTAAATGTCCTTTAAACGCGCACTCGCCTGGAGCACGATCTGGATCGGCCTTTCGCTGATCACTGCGCTTGCGATCTTTGTGCAGGCAGGTGCAGTTCCTGCCGAGGCATTCCTTACGGGTTACGCGCTCGAAAAGGCTCTCTCGGTCGATAATCTGTTCGTGTTCCTGATGCTCTTCACATTCTTCGGTGTTAAACCCGATGCACAACGGCGCGCATTGAACTATGGACTCATCGGCGTACTCATTCTGCGGGGACTGATGATCTTCGCCGGTGTGGCACTCGTCCAACAATTCGATTGGATACTCTATGTCTTCGGTGCGGTCATCATCTACACCGGATTCATCATGGCCTTCGGAAGTGAAAAAGAATTCGATCCCGAAAAAAGCGGAACGGTGAAACTCGTCTCACGATTCGTAAAAGTGTCGCCCGAGTTTCATGGAACCCTTTTTTTTATTCGGGAGCACGGAATGCGGATCGCCACACCTCTCTTCCTCGTCGTCTGTGTGATCGAGGTGATGGACGTGATCTTCGCCGTCGATAGCATCCCCGCCATTTTTGCCGTCACACGCGATCCTTTTATCATTTATTCGTCAAATATTCTGGCCGTACTGGGATTGCGTTCGCTGTATTTTCTTCTCGAACGCGCGCATGATTCGTTCCGATTTGTGAAGCCAGGCGTGGGGATCATCCTGTGGTTCATCGGTGTGAAGATGCTCATTCCGGCATTGTGGCCTGCTGCTGCGATCAGCAACGCGGTCGCACTTACGGTGGTGCTTTCCGTGCTCATCGTTTCTATCGTACTTTCTGTTGCCATCAAAAAGCCACATGCTTCGTAACTACTTTTTTCCTCGCGGCATTGTGCTCACGCTTTTGGCGTGTGCAGCGATATTTTCCTGCACGCTCACCTATCCGTTCAATAACGATAACGCGCTCTATGCCTACATGGCCGACCTTGCACTGAAAGGTCATCTTCCTTATCTTGGCTCGTGGGATCAGAATTTTCCGGGAATCGTTCTCGTTCATGCTATACAAATCCTTGTGAGCGGGCACTCCCAGCTTGCATTCCATAGCTTCGATATACTGCTTCAGCTCGTTGGGAGCTTTTTATTGATCCAGATCGGAACGCGCCTGTATGACATTCGCGCCGGAATGCTTGCTGCCATCCTTGCCGCACTCTATTATGTTCAGCAGGGATTGTGGATGTCCGGCGAGCGCGATACGTATGTTTCCATCATGCTGCTTGCTGCATTTTATCTCGCATTAGATAGAAGAAAACCAATGCTCGTCGGCGCATTGTGCACGATGGCATTTCTCTTTCGCCCGACGTATGCGCCGTATGCTGCGATATTCCTGATCTGGTATTTGCTTCCCTTCCGCGAAAGCCGCCGCAAGGTGTGGCAATATATTTGGGGCACAGCAATTCCCATCATTCCATGTATTGTTTTGTACGCCGCACTCGGCGGGTTAAAAGATTTTTGGGATGCCACCATTCTGTTTAATCTTAAAGTCTATGGCGGCGCAGGCGCAGCGTTCAACTTGTGGGAACCCATTCGTTTTTATTGGGTAGCTCTCATTGGCGCAAGCGTAGCGATCGTATATGTATGGAAGAATGATCGGCCAGCGCTGTACCTTTGGGCAGCGCTTTTTGCGGCAAGCGTGCTTTCGCTGCTCATGCTTTACCGGCATAGTGTCTATCATTATCATCCGGCGATGACGCTCTTTCTTCTGATTTCCGCAGTTGGATGGATCCGCATCGATGACCGATTGAGCAGCAAGTTCCATCCGCGCAACCCCGCGAAACACCGCTTCTCGTTCATTGGCAGCGGGATCGTGATCCTCATCGGATTTTACTCCCTTTGGACGACCTTCCGCGGGAACACCATCCAGCATGTGCTCGCCGATATTGCAACGGGAAGGATTCATTCCCTTCAGGAATCCTACGACCGCTACGAAGATTCGCAGGAGTTCGGCGTGCGGACGCAAACGCACGTAGCCGATTACCTCATCGCTCATACGCATCCGAACGATACTGTGCAAATGTTTGGACCATATAGTTACCCGCAGTACCGCGCCCGGGTAATTACCGCAAGCCGCTTCCAAACGCTTCATGCCATCACCATGCGCGGTGCTGGCGATTGGTTACAATACTTCCAACAATCGTGGCGCAAGGAATATATGCAGGATATGCGCCGCGCAAAACCCATCTATTTCATAGTCTGCGATGCACCGGAAGCATTCCGGCAGTATTACGGTGGCAGGCTCGGCCACGAGATCCTCCGCGACGATTTTCAGGAACTGGGCCACTGGCTCGACTCCAATTATACCCCCGAAACTAAGATCGGAGCTTTTACCCTTTACCGGGTTCGTTAGTTAAGAATCAATCCCACCCGCTGCACCTGTCCATTCATCCGCACGATGCACTCGTACATCCCATCGGGCAAATCGGTGGCATTCCAGGTGAAGGTATGCTCACCCGCGCTCAGCTCGCCGGAAAAAATGCGCGCTACTTCGGCTCCCAACATATTCACCACGCTCACTTCCGCCACGCCGCTTTTGGGAGTGGTAAAGGTGATGGTTACGGACTCAGTGAAGGGGTTGGGATATGTTGCGAGCGCATATTTATCCGATGGCAGAATTTCCACGCTGCTGGAACCGATCATCTCTGAAAGAGGGCGGCGCCAAACGCCTGCTTCGGTTCCCGCGAACAGATACCCATCCGCAACAGCCAGCGTGTTAATGGCCGTATCCGTTAGGCTGGTATTGAGATCGAGGCCCGAGTTCACGTCCCGCCAGGTTCTGCCGCTATCGGGCGAAAGAAACACGCCGTTCATCGAAGCCGGCGAGGCCGGCGAAATACCTACAAAAAGATTCCCTCTCGACGAGGCAAACGCCAGCACATACGAACGCGCGAATGCATCCGACGACCACGATTCGCCCCCATCCGGCGAAAGGAAAATACCGCCGCCATACGTTCCGGCAAACAGCCCGCCGTCCGTCCCAAGCGAAGTCATCGCAAACACGTTCAGCGTCGAAAGCCCGGAACTCATTTTCGACCAGCTTGCGCCACCGTTCAACGAGCGATACACCCCGATCTCGGTTCCCGCGAACATCACCGGGCTGCTCGCGCTCGAATCCACAACAGCAAAGGTATGAACATTCGCATTCACAAGTCCGCTCGCCGCGCTCCATGTAGTGCCGCTATCGGTCGAGTAAAACAAGCCATGCCCTTCCGTTCCGGCATAAACATTTGCGCCGCTCACGGCCAATGCCGTGACGAATGTTCCAGCGCCCATCATAGAGGTTCCGAGTGCGTCCCACGTTCCACCATTGTTTCTCGATCGATAGACACCGTTTTCCGTTCCCGCGAAGAGCAGCGGCCCCATTGCGGCAAGCGCATACACGTTCGGATCACTGCTGAAATCTCCCGTCGTATCGAGCCACGTCGCACCGGAATCGGCGGAACGATAGACCGTTCCGAAGTTCGTTCCAGCAACGACGGGCGCGTGCAGTGCGCCACCGATGGCAAGTGCATCCACGATCTCAGAAGAAAGCCCAACCCGCACCCACTGCGCCCGCGCATTCGGCGCAGCGCCAAATGCAAAAGTAACGACCGAACCCAAGAAAAGTAACCATTTCATAGCCTTTCATTTAACAGGGAGAACATCCTTAAAGTTAAAACACACCGCCTCGCTCGGTTTACAAAAAAACCTTTCGATCGGGCAAGATTTTTTGACCGGACCGCTAAAATAACTCAAAATGCTCGAAATGGAGATGCCGCTTAATTCCGTCTGCGGCTGGGATGCTGACCGGAATCTCTTGCGATGGCATCCGAATCTAGCCAATGCTCGAAAAGGCGGTAGGTCGGAATGATATTTCTGGCGGCGCATTCCTCGCCGAATCGTTCATAAAGCGTCATAGCTGGCGGCAGAGGCTGTGGGAACGCGTGTTCCATCGCTGCAGAGTCTTCCCAGGTGGTGAATCGGCTATCGGCAACCCATGCTTTGTGCTCAGAAAGCACTGGAACGAGCGATTTGGAGCCTTCGCGTCCGGTAAGGGCGATGTGTTTCATTGACGTGATCTAAAATTATTAGTGCAAGCTAAACCTGATGGCGCAAACTATATGGCCGTAAATAACCAATTTACCGGCCAGGGGTGACCATTTCACCCTCGTGGTAACTTAAACAAAGATCGCCACGATTCGTCCCCCAGTGCCATCCAATTGTTGATAATTTTACAGGATGGTAATATTGGAGTAGATTTTGTGCTTTTCTTCAAGAAATAGGTGCTTCCTGTGGCACTTTAATAAAAATTTTATCTCCTTTGTTTTCATGTCATTATAGACATAATTAGCCTAATTTTTTATATTTTTTGAATTCTGAATGCCAAAATTTGCGTTTTATATTAAAAACCCGAAATTCACATGAAGCAAAAGAACAAAAAAATGAGAGCCGAAAAGAAAAGAGATCTGAAACTCATGCTCGATTCTTTTATGCGCGCGATGACGACCGCCCCCTCTTTCGATCTTCGCGGCGAAGCCCCACCCAGCTTCGACCGCACTCGATCCAACGGCGGCAACAAGTTCCACAATACCATTTCCTGACCATTTTTTATCAATCATTAACGTAACAACAGTATGTCTAACCGACCAACCTACTCCGCCCCGTGCATGACACGCACCTTCCTTGCAGACACCGCTCCTCGCGCATACGATCGTGAGGAACTTCTCGACCTCCCCGATCAGTCGGATCGAAACCAATTCGTGGACGAACCCGAATACGCCGATGGCTACGGACTTCCCATCCGATCTCTGACGGAAGACGATCTCCGGTTCCTTCGGGATTTTATCTTAAGTTCTGCGATGTACGTCGAGCAATTGGAATCATTCCTCTGCGACAGCTCCGATGATTTTTGGAAAGCGCGCGAGGACGCCTACCGCATCATCACCGCGCTGCTGATCCGGCATTATGAGTATGAGTTGGAGGGATAGGGACTGAACCTGAATTAGGCGGATGATCCAAAAATCAACATTGTCGGAATCATAAACCGGAGCGAATGTTCAATCCTCCAATGAAACGATTCTATATCATAACCCTCGCATTACTTCTCCCCATCTGCCACGCACAAGGGCAATCCTTGAAGCTCCATTTGGTTGGCGATGCAATTCCCTATTCGTTTAAATGGGATTGCTCTCACAACGGCGGACCCTACTTCGATTCGACACAGCTAACGGGAACAATACCCGTCCGTTGTGACCTGAACGTCGTCCCGACCATAAGGGAACTATTTATTAGCTTCAGCGTTGCAAGTAACGATACCACGATCAGTTTCACCATAGACCTCGCTTTCCATCTGCTACGGCAATTTAACCTGTTCTGTGCAACACAAACCGAAGGCCCACATGGGCCAAACACCCGGTTTGGGATCGCCATCGACTCCGTGCCATACACCGGAGACACGGGAACCATAATTGTCGCGCCGGGATCCTATCGTGCACAATACGGCGACGGCATTTCGTTATCCACCTCGGAGAACGGCTACACCTGCGACGGCGGAACAAGCAATCAGGGGAACACGTGGGTTACCACGTTCGAACTGCAACGCAGCATTGCGGCGGCTGCGAATGTGGCGGGCGATCTGCAGCCGCCCACAGCGTTCCGTGTTATCCCAACGCCCGAAGGACTCGCCGCCAAATATACGTCCTCCGACTTCACCCGCACCATCGAGATCGTAAATAGTATCGGTGCGAGTTCCCTGAATCTCAACATC
>Ga0206953_1062_pt1 | contig 21845 bp, 14 predicted proteins | sample Alteio_BWOrgHeat_36_FD_152977 | JGI IMG/M metagenome (GOLD analysis project Ga0206953, IMG submission 152977) | Enriched cells from forest soil in Barre Woods Harvard Forest LTER site, Petersham, Massachusetts, United States -... | ecosystem: Environmental > Terrestrial > Soil > Temperate forest >...
TTTGAGAAGACGAAAGCATCGCTTTCGAGGAGGTGCCTTCAGCGCCGTGCATTAGCTCTGCATGAAGAGGAAATCTCTACGATCACGATCGGTGATGCCCCGATCTGCCCTCGTTATCTTCGATCCCTTCGCGCAAACGGAATAAAACCCCTTGCGGAATCCAAGTGGTCTAATGCTGTGAGTGCAATGCTCACGCCACGGCAAGCAAAACGATTATTAAAGTTACCATTCGTGCGCTGCATTTCTCCTGTTGGACATGCGGATCTCGTCTCGACACAGCCGATGACAATACCCGCGCGACTTCGGTGTGCAGTAGCCAGAATGAATCCCCAATCGATCGATTCTGGCTGCGGGTACGATCCTATCATTTATCACTATGGCGATACCAACATTGGCTCGAACAATCGTGCCGAGATATACCGCCTCAATGTCTGGCCGCTCCATGCGATGGGATTCGATGGTTCCGGCGTGCTTTATGGGTTCCTTGATGACGGAATGCGTTGGACCACGACTTCATCCATCGAACATTGTAAGGTACTTAGCCAACATAACTATGTTGATGATACCGATGTCCTTTATGATGTTCCGGGCGACAGTGTGTATCAGGATTGGCATGGGACAACGACGCTTTCATCTGCAATGGGCTATCTTCCAGATACGCTGATCGGACCGGCATATAACGCTACGGTAATGCTCGCTGAAACAGAAAATGCAGGCAGCGAGCGCAATGTTGAAGAAGACAATTATGCCAACGCGCTTGAAGATATGGAAGCGCGCGGTGTGGAAATTACATCGAGTTCCCTTGGATATTTTACATTCGATTCCGGTCAGCATAGTTATTCCTATAAGGATATGAACGGGCATACGGCGATCTGTACGCAAGCGGTTGATAGTGCGGTAAAACGTGGAGTTTTAGTTGTCACCGCGATGGGAAATGGGGGCGACAAACCTTATCCCTACGTTCAAGCACCAGGAGATGCCGATAGCATTCTTGCATGCGGCGCGCTCGATGTGAATGATTCCATCGCAGGGTTTTCCTCTCGCGGCCCAACCAGCGATGGACGTATGAAGCCAGATATTTGCGCTCCGGGTGTTGAAGTATGGGTGCAGAATCATGATGGGAGCTTTAGTGGTGGGACAGGAACAAGCTATGCGACGCCGCTGACGTCCAGTTCGTGTGTTCTTATTAAACAGGCGCATCCGGAAGCTACCGCCCAGCAGATCCGCCATGCCGTGATGATAACAGCCGCCAATGCTGCTCATCCTGACACAGCGTATGGATGGGGCGAGATCAACGCGTATGCTGCGGCATTGGAACTGGGAACGATCGTGCATCCGATGCAAGCCTCGTCAGATTCTGTAGTGGCTCGTATATGTGCCGGCATTGCTTCGAAATATCATTTGAAGAATGTGTATCTTACGTATTTCGGGAACCGTGATACCACTACTCGCACAGCGCCGTTCGATCTTGTTGCCGATTCGCTCATTTATTCATGCTCGGTTGGGAATGCTGGGTCACCCATTACGAAGATCGGTACGACAATGTATTTTAAGATATCGGCACTCGATAGTTCTGGCGTAACGACGCTAAATCCTCGTTCTGGCTGGGATATGTTGACGCTGCCCGGGACTTCCGGCGTTGCGGATAATCCGCAAAATGCTATTACTTCGAAGCTCGATGTGTTCCCGAATCCATGCTCATCGGAATTGGAGTTCGATTCCAATGTTCCCGGAGAATGGCAATTGGTCAATTCCAATGGAAGCTCTGTAATGACGGGAACTTCACGTGGGGCTGCCACCGTGCATATTGGAACATCGCAGATTGTCAACGGGGCATATTATCTTCAGTTCATCAGCACATCCGGCGAGGCTAAAACTGCCTCCGTTGTGGTTCATCACTGACCTTTCGGGGTGTTAGCGCCATGACATTTCTCAATCCATTCTATTTGATCGGTCTTGCGGCGGCAAGTTTGCCGGTGCTGTTCCATTTGTTCGCGCGAAGAAGATCGCGACGGGTAGAATTTAGCTCTCTGCGGTTTCTCCAAAAACTCGAAAAAACTTCCATGCGTGCCGTCAAGATACGGCAATTGCTCTTGCTCATTGTTCGCACGTTGTTAGTAATGGCGCTGGTGCTGGCATTTGCGCGCCCCGCCATGAAAGGGTATCTTGGAAGTTTTTTTGGATCGTCCCACGCGAATACTTCGATGATATTTCTCATCGATAACTCTGCGAGTATGTCGCGCTCGGATGACCACGGCGAATTGCTGAAGCAGGCAAAAGATGCTGCGTCCGACATTGTGAAAGTATTAGAAGATGGCGACGATGTGACGATCATTCCGCTTGCCTCGATGGGACGCGGCGCCGAGTATCATCCCGTTCATACCAAACGCGATGTGCTCGCCGCGATCAATGATGTTCGCATCGCGGATCGGCCTGCGTTGCTTTCCGATGGTCTTCGCATGGCGAGCAGCGTACTTTCCAGTTCCCACAATGTCAATAAAGAGGTGTATCTTCTTTCGGACGATCAGGCGAGAAATCTTCGAGATGAGAATGATGTCTCATCTGTACAATCCGATTCAAACCACGCAAGCAAACTTTTCGATGCTTCGACAAAACTATTTACCATTACGCTGGGTAACGGTGAGCATATCACAGGCCGGAATCTTTCGCTCGATTCGCTGAGGCCTGTCACCACGGTTTTTGAGCCGGGCCGACCCATTCAATTCGAAGCATGGATCCGAAATACAACCGCATATCCAGCCCAGAATGTGGTATTATCGCTCTTCTACAACAACGATCGTGTTGCACAGAAGACCATTCCATCCATTGCCGGGAGTGAATCGCAACATATCACGCTCGATGGCCCCGCGCGTGGTTCCGGAATGGTGGAGATCCGTACAGAACTGGAGCCGGATGCGTTGCCATTCGATAACCGGCGTTTTGCTGTCATCAATGTGCCGATTTCGAGACGTATCGGGATCTTCGCTCAAAATCCATCGGATGTAACTTTTATTAAACTTGCGCTCGATCAAACGCTTTCGGGTGTGCAAGGCTCCGTGCCGTTCGTTACGGAACTAAAGCCATTGGAAGAGCTTCGCAGCCTGTCATCTGACGGCCATTATGATGGCGTTTTCGTCGAGCTTGGCCCGCAGGCATTGAATGAAAGCGATCTGGCGGGGCTGAAGGAATTTGTATCGACGGGACATGGCGTCGCGATCTTTCTCATGCCGGGTATCGATCCTAATACGGTCAATCACGATCTTGTCACGCTTGCTCTGCCCGACATCATAAGAAAAGAGGGAGTCCCGAATGATGCCACGCATTATCTCGGTTTCTCTCGGTTAGAATTTTCGCATCCTTTTTTTGCAGGGATGTTTGAACCTATGCCCAACAATAGCGCACAGTTGCAGGGAATTTCTTCGCCAAAGATCTTTGAATCCTATGCGCTTGCGGCAAATGCAGGCCTTCCGCTCATTAAGCTCTCGAACGGATCGGCATTTCTTGTGGAATCGAAAGTAGGGAAGGGAGATATTCTTTTGTACAACATTCCGCCGACACTTGCCTTTACCGATTTTCCCCGCAAAAGTATTTTCCTTCCGCTCATTCGAAGAACGGCAGCCTATGCAAGCGCAGTGGAGTCTTCGCAAGCCGAGCAAAATAAAGAATTTGTAACGACAGAACCGTTCAACGTTCCATTACCCGATCTGGCAGGAGCGCAAGCAGGCGCAACCGTTCTTATTCAGGCGCCGGACGGCACAAGCTCGCGAGCACCCATCGCAATTTCTCCCGATGCTAAACCTCAATTGCGTTTTGACGATGCTCGCGTTGCCGGTAACTACACAGTCTTCCGCGATGCTGCCGCGCAGGAGCCGGTGGGTGGGTTCGCGGTAAATATCCAATCGGATGAGTCCGATCTTCGCGCCGCGTCACTTATAGAGATGAAGCAATATCTTGCGGCGCGGATGTACAGCACGAAACCTTCGATTATTCGCCTTGTGGCAGGGGATAAAGATCTTTCGAAAACGGTGGAACAATCGCGGTATGGCGTAGAGCTCTGGCAATCCTTCTTATGGGCGGCGCTTATCCTGGCATTGATCGAGCTTTTGATCGCGCGCGAAGCGCGAGGAAAAGCAAGTATTGCAAAGACTGTTTCTGTGGCTGCACTTTTCTTCGCGATGATCGTAAATATTCCAACCTCTTCGGCGCAAAAACTTCCGGATGGCAACGCGAACCGTCCGCTTACGCGTCCAGAAGTGAGCAGAGTTCCAATATTGCCATCGGTAACCGATCCCGGAATTAAAACTTTCGATAACCCACACTGGCTTTTTGTAAACCGCGATATTATTGTCGATCACAAGCCTGGTTTGCCACAAGATCGCCACGAACTATATCTTTTTATTCCAGGTACACATGTAAAAGATACTCCTCGTGGTAGTGGGCCATCATCCTTTTGCAAATTAGCCGCTGACTTGGGATATCATGTAATTGTCCTCTCGTACCCCGACGAAGTTCCTGCATCTGTATGTCGAAATGACAACGATCCCAATAGTTTTGAGGCGTTTCGTTTAGCAATCATTCAAGGCGGAAGTTCAGATCACATTACGGTCGAACGCCCTGAGAGTATCGAAAATCGGCTCATCAAGTTACTGCACTATGTGGAGAAAATTCGGCCAAGAGAACATTGGGGGCAATTTCTGAATAGTGATGGTAGTATCAAGTGGGAATCTATTGCTGTTGGTGGTCACTCGCAGGGTGGTGGGCACGCTTTGCTAATTGGGATCAAGCATCGGGTTACACGTGTCATTTGTACTGGTTCGCCTAAAGATTTTAATCATAATCGGAACGCGCCGCCAGCATTTTACGCTAAAAAATCTGCAACACCCAAAGATCACTTTTTTGCATTCAATCATTCTCAAGATTTTGTCGGTGGCACGTCGCCCGAACAATTATTAAAGAATCTGGACGCCTTGGGATTGGATGCCTTCGGCCAGCCCGCCAATGTGGATGCTGAACCATTTCCGTATCATCATGCAAGGATATTGACAACGAGCTTTCCGACTGTAGATGTTACGGGTCCGCAAAGCGGAGGGTCTATAATAGCGCACTCTTCAACTCTCGATCCTCAAAATGCTGATCGTTGGAGGCAAGTTTGGGAATACATGTTGACCGAAACGACACCCTAACTCATTTTATTTCTATTTAAACCATTCCTTTCTTAATGCGTCCATACAGCTACATCATATTCGGGGTAAATGAGGTCCTCCCGCTAAGGCCCGCTGACGGAAACGGCAGTGGGTTCTTTTTTTGTATATGATTAGTAGTATGGTTCGTCACATTATTATCGTTTCATTCTTTATCTCGTTCGGCACGCTCCGGGCACAAACCGCTGATGTTTCGAACGCAAATTTTTCTACCGGCGTCGATCGATATGTCCAACCATCCGAACCCCATTACCGATTGCTCTTTGGCATTGGCGGAAATGGCGGCCTCTCAGCGTTGACGCCGCAAACGACACTCGGCAGTATTAGTTACGAGTTCGCTCCAAGCGTTCTGAGCGCGGGATTTATCTCCAGTAATCCCGTTTCGCGCTCACTTCCGCGAAGAACCTATACCGAATTCGATCTGCTCTATGGCATTGCGCTCGATCGCCTTGTGCCGCATTACAGCGCGCCATCGGAGCAATTTCACACCGCTATTTCTGCGGGAATTAGTTTCAGCAGTTATCAAATGAACTGGCGAAATTTCGGAAGGGGACGTCCACCGGATTCAACCTTTTTTCTCTTGCCTCAAAATACTTCCCAGTATTCGATTGGGTTGCCCATACAACTTCAGGCGATCTATGAGCCGATTCGCTATGTGGGAATTGGCGCACTGCTTTTTTACACGATCAGCACGTTGCAGCCAAGCTATGGCGGAGCCGTGGTGGTTGAGGTGAGATATTGATGTTGGATGTTACACCAGCAATAATCTCAAAAGTGGGGTCTTGTAACCAATTTTCTAGGAAATGATATTGGTTAAAATAAGGCTCAAACGCTGCATTATGTAAACAAACTCAACCAAATTACAACTCCTTGTAACTTTTTGTCATTCCTCCGTGTCGTTCTTTAAATGAAAATTTCAAGGATTGCTTCTTGCCTCTCATTAAGACCACTATTAGAAAGCTCTCGAATCCGATTGTTGAAAATATTAATACTGTATGCAACTGCTTCTTTTGCTTGTGTCGAAATGGCCTCGGCTCAAACCAGTGGCCCACCGGGTCAATGGAAGAAGGTCATTGGTTCTGGTTTTATTGATTTCAGTTTTGCCGATAGCTTGAATGGCGTAGGCTTGGGGCAGGTTTTTTCGATCACGATTGATGGAGGTAAGTCCTGGTCGAACATAAATTCATCTATCCCGCTTGTTTATCCCATTCCTTGCATGAACATGGTTGCCTGTACAGGGGCACAGAAGGCTTTGGTTGTAGCGTCGGGCTGCTCCAAGTTAGCGCTTGATGGTGACTCTGCCATTTTTCAGACGTGCGTTGGTGAAGGGCCGGCTTTTGATACCTGGAATACCATTGCTCAAAAAATGTATGATTCCTTATATGGATTCCGTTTTGTGCAGGTCAAAGACCGGCAAGGACATGTAAAGGACACTGCACGAATTCTGGTAACCCACAACGGTTGGAGTAGCTACGCATCGTTCGGCGATTCGCTCGTCGGCTCGGAGCTATCAACGCAAGGAAATGGTACTGCGACCGAAATTGATGGCGCGACAATCGTCGATAGCAATGAGGTATGGGTCGGTATTAATTATGTGATTTATCGGACAACTGATGCGGGCGTAACATGGGATACCATTTACCCTCTCAATGGAACTGCAGATTCCAATGTGAATCCAAAATGGTATGATTTTATCATCAACCGAGATTCGAAAGAAGTATATGCAAAAGCATATCCACCCCCTCTTGACTATGCTTACTCGACCGATTATGGAAAAACTTGGGAACTCGATTCTGCATTTAAGGGGCATATTGCCCGCCTTGCCGTTCCGGCTCCCCACACCCTTTGGGCAGTGCTTTGCCCCTCCGCTTTCACAAATCCAAATTCGAGTCCTCCCTATTCTTTATCTAGTCAGAGTACACTATTCTGGTGTCGTAGTCTTGCATACAGTTCGAACAATGGTAAATCATGGTCGATTGACTCCTCTACATTTAAAGTCGATTCACTCATACAACAGATGCATTGGTTCGATGCGCGACATGGTTGGATTTCTGCAATCGATTATAATCCAATTAGCGACACAAATGCTCGCAGTTTTATTTGGTATTTCAATGCCGATGGCAATGCTGGAGTTCAAACAAGCTTTGTGGGGGTGAAGTATGGAACGATACGTGTCTATCCGAACCCGGTTACGAACACATTGAACTTAGAGGATTCTTATCCCGGCCTTCAGATCTACGATCCGCTCGGGCAAAGGTATTCATTTACCTTGAACGGCGCTACAATAGATGTTTCAGGCTTTTCTCCGGGTGTCTATTATTTGTATGATGGCATCACTGCTCGCGCGAAATTTCTGAAGGAATAAGCAATTGGGTGTTATCCCATCGCTCCCACCTTTGACTCGGCAAGCGGAGGAGGCCTCAAAACTCTTCATCATGGCTGTGCAGTTGTTCAAAACGTAGCGGAGGACACATCCTGGGTTGCAACCGATTCAGCTGATGGATCAATCATGTTTCAGGACACGGGTAATGCATGTTGGGATCCTGGGAAAAATTTACTCGTTTCAATTTGTAGTCCTCTCCATCAAGGCGACTCAATCACGATGATTTGGTGGTCGTGCGATTTTCCGCCACCTGTGTGGCCACCGGTCTGCCCGATGGGAGAAACTGTTACTGTTCCCTAACTCGTTAATTCAGAATGAAACTATTCGGCGATTATCGAATCAAGTTGCGACCAGTATATTTACTGGTCGCAACCTTCTTATTAATAGTTGAAATAGCATCTGCCCAAACAAGTAAACCCCCTGGCATTTGGAAGAGAGTTGTTATATCGCCGCAACTACCTCCAGAGGACTTCGGATTCATTGACAGCTTAAACGGCGTCGGGTTTAGTGGATCATTTTTGGCGACGAGCGATGGAGGGAAGTCATGGAATGTAGTAGATAGTTCTCCGATCACTAAAAGTTGGATAGCACCCTGTTTGCATGCGGTCGCATGTACGGCACCGCGTAAGGCTATCGTTGCAAAATCAAATTGCGACCAGCTTGAACTTGATGGCGATTCGGTTTACCAAACTTATTGTATTGGTGAAGCTCCGCAGTTCGATAATTTTAAAACTCTTGCGATGAAAATGTACGATACCTCCTTCGGTTTCCGGTTCGTGCAGGTTACGGATCGCCACGGTGTGTCTTTGGATACGGCCCGCTTCGTTGTAAGTCGCGATGGCTGGAACAGCTATGAATCGTTCGGGTATCCCCTGGTTGGAACCGAATTAGGAACTCAAAGCGGCGGCGGTGCATCCGAAATCGGTGGTGTAACGATCGTAGATAGCAACGAAGTGTGGGTGGATGTTCATCACACGATCTATCGAACAACAAATTCGGGCTTATCATGGGATACTATTCTTCCATTAGCCGGTACTTCATACTCAAATTCGAACCCTAATATATTCGACTTCATTGTGAATCGAGCGACAAAACAAGTGTATGCTAATGTTGGGTCAAGTCCAATTGATTATCTCTATTCGAGTGATTATGGGAACACGTGGCAGATCGATTCAGCTTTCAAGGGTCGTATTGTTAGTATGTATGTATTTGCCCCTCATATTCTATGGGTGTCGCTTCGACAGGGGTCAAGTTCATACGCCCGTGACCTTGCTTATAGCTCCGATGAGGGAGCAACGTGGTTTATTGATTCTACCACGTTCCGTGTAGATTCCTTTATGTTAGTGATGCATTGGTTTGACAGTTGTCATGGATGGATTTCAGCTGATAATTATAATCCTTTTGCTGACACCACAGATCCCCGTTTTTTTATCTGGTATTACGATGCCGACGGCAATGCCGGAGTGCAAACCACCATTGTTGGTATTAAGTACGGAACGATACGAATTTATCCGAACCCAGCTACGAACGTTCTATACCTGGAGGATTCATATCCAGACCTCCAAATATACGACCCGCTTGGGAGGCGGTATGCTCTTAAATCGAATGGGAATGAAATAGATGTATCAGGCTTATCACCGGGTGTCTATTATTTGTACGACGGCATAACAGCTCGCGCGAAATTTCTGAAGGAATAAGCAATTGGGTGTTATCCCATCGCTCCCACCAGCGACACTCCCGCCGTATAAAGCCCAAAGAGGATCGTAATTCCCGTTAGCGTCCAGGCAATGTATTTGCGCGCGCCGGACATGCGGTCTTCCTTTGGCAGGGCTTTGCGTTCGAGCAGAATGAGGAACCCGAGCACGATCGGCAGCAGCGCGGCATTCATCACCTCGACATCGATCATTAGCCCAACAAGCGGAATGCCAAGCAGCACGATCGTTGCGCCGCCGACATGCGCGAGCGTATAAACGCTGTAAAATCCTTTTGCTTTTTTGAATGGCATATCGAGACTGCGCTTCATGCCGAGCGCCTCCGTTAGTCCCCACGCTCCGGCCAGCGAAACGACGATCGCCGCGAGGAACGATGCGCCGGCCATGCCTAAACCAAAGAGCACAATGCCGCTCGTCTTACCAAGCACGGGAACCAGCGCGCGGCTGATATCCTGCACATCGTTCAACGCGGCGTTCGGGTTCGACGCATGGATCCCGACAGCCGTAACGATCACGACCGCGATCATAATGATCTGCGTGAGCACTGCGCCGATCGTTGTATCCCATCGCACCAGTTTGATATGTTCCCGGAACAGCCGTTTATCGATCACCGCCCCCTGCTGATAAAAGACCATCCACGGCATGATGACCGCGCCGACATTTGCAGCAAGCAGGAATGTATAATTCCCTTGCCCGAACGGGAAGCTCGCTAAACCATGCGCCATTTCCGATAGATCGGGTTTAGCCATTATGGCGGCAACGATGAATAGCAATTCCAACAGCCCGACGGCCAGCCCGATCTTTTCAACTCTCCTATAACTGCCGCTCAGACCTACCAGGACGAGCAATATAGTTACCACTGGAACGCTCACCCACACAGGAATATGGAACATCGCGGCAACACCTGCAATACCGGCGAATTCCGTGACTAATGCACCCACACAAGCAATAAAAAGCGTGATAACGGAAAGCATGGCCCATGACATGCCGAAATGCTCCCGGATAAGCTCACCGTGCCCTTTGCCAGTGACGAGGCCAAGCCGCACGGTGATCTCCTGCACGATATAGAGGATCGGGATGAGGAGCAATTGAGGCAGGATCATCGCATATCCCCACTCCGCACCGGATTGTGCGGCCGTAATGATGCTGCCGGCGTCGGTATCCGCGAGCATGACCATCAGCCCTGGCCCGATAATAGCCAGCCAAACGCCAATTCGCCCCAATTTTGGAGGGCTGAGGTCCCCCGTTTTTTTCAGGGACGGAGAGGGAGCTGGTTTGATATTTAACGTGTCGTTCACTTCGGCTTACTAAGACTAAGTCTTAATAAGGATGGTTCCATTTTCGAGGCAAATTTCTATATTTTCCATAGATAGCTCGAGATTAGAGGTGCTACGAGGGCTTCGAAAGTCAATACACGAGATATGGCTTTCGCTCCGAGCGAAATTTTTCAGCATCCTTACTCCAGTGTTGGAAGATGGGCTCGAAATCGGCACAGCGGCGGAGCGAATCTACAAGAGCTCGTTCGCCGGTCACTTTTTCGAACATGGAGTGCTCTGCATAGGGCACGGCATCGAATGCAGATCGAAATGCGGTATCGTGCAGCATCAGATCCATCAAGCGAAATTGCCCTTCATAGAAGGAGGGAATATCTTTTAGATCGGTTGGAATTGAAATTCTAACACCATGATAATTTTTGGTTCCAGCGCTTGTGGTAGCGGTGAAATCATCCGTGGCGAATGGTAGTGCCCCGGAATATGCGGAGTCTGCCATTCGCAGAATTTCGTTCGAGTACATCAGCGTCGATCCTATCCGCAGGAATGGCAGATCGCTCCCGATCCCGATCGAGAGAACTCCTAACTCGCCGGTAGCGCCAAGCATGGCAAGGCCAACGGCGTTCTCGAAATGCGGCACGTTCGGGCTGGGCGCAGTCCAGTTCAGGCCGGTTTCATTCCAATACATCGAGCGTTTCCAGCTTGTCATGGGAACGATCGTAAGTTTCAGTTTTGCGATCCCATGCATCCATCCTTTTGCTCGTGCCATTTTTGCCAGCTCACCGAATGTCATCCCATGCAGATACGGAATGGGAAGCATTCCAACGAAGCTTTTAAGCACAGTATCCAGAATATTTCCTTCGATGCGTTCGCCGGAAAGCGGATTGGGTCTGTCGAGCACATAGAACGGGATCTTATTTTCTGCGGCGGCTTCCATAGCAAGAAGCATGGTCGAGAGAAAGGTATAGGGTCGCACGCCAACATCCTGAATATCGAAGACGAGCGCATTGATGCCCTTCAACATTTTCTTCGTTGGCTTGCGAGTCGATCCATAAAGCGAATAGACGGGAACGCCATCGAAGCGTTCTTGCGTGTCGCTGTTGACGCCTGCTTGTCGGGTTCCCATCATTCCATGCTCCGGAGCAAATAACGCAACGAGCGTGATCGCGTTTGACTTAGCAAAGAGATCAGCACCAAACTGCCCATCGCGTGTTCGTCCGGTTTGATTCGTGATGAGTCCGACATGCTTGCCTTTCAAAGGTGCAAAATGGTCAGAAACAAGGCGATCGAGGCCGGTCATTACCTGAGCATCCGCTCCGGTTGAGATCAGGATAAGGCAAAAAATCGCGAAATGTATGTATTTGGTCATTCGTTTACCAAACACCAATTATGAGAAGAAATATCGTTTTCGCACTTTCATTTTTTTGCTTCGCGATAAGTGCCCATGCTCAAAAAAAGCAATGGGCAGTGATGCTCGATGCTACACGCAGCTACATGCAGCATCATCTATGGAATTCCAACACCCAAAATTTCGTCCGCCGCGCAGATCAGCCAACTGCTCCAGGCAGCGATGCATGGGGCATCACCATCGTGCTCGATGCCGATGCCTATATGGTTGAGGATGGCCTGATGAAGCCGCAGGAAATGAAGCAATATTTTCAATCTTCATCGATGCTGTATGAAAAAACCGATGGGAATTCTGGTGCGCGAATTATGGGAAGACAAGGCGATCAGATCTACATCGGCGGCGATGACGATCTGCAATGGTGCGCCGCACTCGTGCATTGTTTTGAGACGACGAAAGATACGGATTACCTAAACGCGGCAAAGTCGGATTTCAACGCACTCATCGCAATGGGATTTTGGCAAAGCGGTGAGTCGAAAGGATGGTCTTGGAATTCTGCTGACCACAGACCAAATGGAGTGAGTACAGCTTACGGCGCACTCGCTGCAGCGAGGCTTTATTCTGCCACACGAGAGGATGTTTTCAGGCAATGGGCAAACTCATCGTTAGAGGCGCTCAAAACTCCGCAAGTTGGATTTTTTCCGCGCGATATGGTGGTTGCAGCAAATGCGGCATGTACGCTTTATGATGTGTTGAAGCAACGCAGCTATCTCGATCGCGCCAATGAGTGGGCAACACTTGCCATTAAACAAGCTAAAGAAGTTATGGCCGGTAAACGAAAGGGAGAATGCAATCCAACGGACATCGCCGATCTTGCAGAAGGACTGGGTCATCTAAGTCACCTCTCGTTCAAAAGCTATGCAACGGAAGCGAGCAAACTTCTCAACTTTTTTGTCGGCCATCGAACCGCAAAGGATATTTCCGAAAAAGGATTTTTTTCTCGGTACGATAGCAAAGGTAACCCTATTCTGAATGGCTCCTATCTCGGCGTGCCGTGCGATGTTCCATTTCTTCCAGAGGTTGCGGAGATGCTAAAGTTATTTGCAATTGCGGAATAAAGTTAATGACGAATCGATAGTCAACTCCTATCTCATTTTTCAAAAAAGTAAACGGGCGTGATGTTGCCATACAATATGTTCTTGCCGATGTCGTCTTAACGGCAACTAATATCAGCATGAAAAAACACATCCTTTTTTTTGCACTCACGATCAATGCATTTGTTGGCTGCGGAAATAATGACGATCCGAATACTATAACCGCGAGCGGTACGATCGAAGCGACGGATGTCAACATTGCCGCTAAGATACCCGCGCAGATCGTCCGGCTTTATATTGACGATGGCACTCCCGTCGATTCCGGCAGCCTGATCGCCGCTCAAGATCGGAGCGCGCTGGATATTCAGCTTCGGGCTGCACAAGCGGCGGTCGATCAGGCGCGAGCGCAGCTTTCCTTGACACAGCTCGGCTCACGAGCTGAGGATATTACCTCAGCCGAGCAGGCGGTCACTCAGGCAGAGACCAATCGGAAGCTGGATGCAGACGAACTCGATCGGACTCGTAATCTTCTAAACGCGGGCGCGGCGACGAAGGAACAACTCGATCTGGAAGAATCGAAATTTCGTGTGGCTCAAAGCCAGCTTGCTCAGGCAGAAGCAAATTTATCGAAGGCGCGGCATTTAGCTCGCCCGGAGGATGTGAGTTCCGCCCTTGCCCGTGTCAATCAATTGGAGGCCAGCCGAGATGAAGTACAAAAATCCATCGACGATTCGTATATCACTTCGCCCTTGAAAGGAATAGTTACACACAAAGTGGCCGAGCAAGGCGAGCTTGTCGCTGGCGGTTCGACCGTTGCAACGGTGACCGATCTTTCGAATGTCTATCTTATGATCTATCTGACCGAGGAAGAACTTCCGCATGTGAAACTCGGCCAGAAAGTAGATGTGAAAGTCGATGGACTTCCGAAAAAGAATTTCTCGGGAACCGTGACGTATATTTCGCCCGAAGCCGAGTTTACTCCGAAAGACATTCAAACGAAAGACGATCGTGTGAAGCTTGTCTTTGGAGTAAAAGTAGAAATTCCGAATCCAAGTGGTGAACTGAAAAAAGGTTTGCCGGCGGATGCAACGGTACATATTCGATAAGCGCAAGGAACGAGATTGTGCTTGAACCAGCTCTCGAAATTCATGGCATAAAAAAATCCTTCGGCACAACCGAGGCGGTGCGGGGTATCGAGCTTACAATTTCGAAGGGTGAAATGTTTGGTTTGGTCGGTCCGGATGGCGCCGGAAAGACCACGCTCATTCGAATGCTATGCGGTATCATCAAACCCGATGCCGGAAGTGCAACGATATTAGGACTCGATCTTGCTACCCAAATGAAAGAGATCAAGCCGCGCATTGGGTATCTTTCACAGCGGTTTAGTCTTTATCCCGATCTCACGGTCGATGAGAATATCGAATTTTTCGCTGAAATTCATGAAGTAAAAAACTATGCAGCACGCCGGAACGAATTGTTCGATTTCACGCGCTTGACTCCATTCCGTAATCGTTTGGCCGACCAGCTTTCCGGCGGAATGAAGCAAAAACTTGCGCTCGCCGCAACGCTCATCCACAAACCAGAGATCATTTTTCTCGATGAACCGACGACCGGCGTCGATCCTGTGTCACGCCGAGAATTTTGGAAAATATTGTCATCGCTGTTGGAAGAAGGGATCACGATCTTTATGACCACGCCCTATCTGGATGAAGCTGAACGCTGCACGCGAGTGGGGCTGATGAGCGGCGGCAATATTTTGTTAACCGATACTCCAAAAAATGTAAAGAAGCAGATGAGGGGAAGTGTGATCGAGATCATTCCGAACGAGTTGCAGCGAGTAGCGGGATTGCTAGCCTCTTTTCCTAATACTATTGAAGTACAAACATTTGGCGATCGGATAAATGTTGTGGTAGAGGAGGGAGTGGAGCCAAACAAGCTTAAAGAGTGGCTTGAATCAAGAGGAACATCAGTAAGAAGCGCACGAACGATCCAGCCCTCGCTCGAAAATGTATTCATCGCACTGTTGCGAGATCGGGATTCATCGAAAACAGAGACAATTCCTGCCGAGGAGAAAGGGGAAGTCCATGCCTGATCTCGCAATCGATGCAAAAGATCTGACGAAACGCTTCGGCGCATTCACTGCCGTTGACAATATTTCCTTCCAGGTGAATGCTGGAGAGATCTTCGGTTTCCTGGGTGCTAATGGTTCCGGAAAATCAACAACGATCCGGATGCTGTGCGGCCTGTTGCAATCGACAAGCGGCACGGCCTCGGTCGCGGGATTCGACATAAATTCCCAACCGGACGATATTAAGAAGAATATCGGCTATATGTCGCAGAAATTCTCGCTCTATGACGATCTTACCTGCGTGGAAAATATCCGGTTCTGGGGTGGGATCTACGGACTCTCGGATAAAAAGATCGAAGAACGACGAATGTGGGCGATTCACATTGCCGGACTTGAAGGCCGCGAGAACAGCCTTCCGCGCGATCTTCCCGGCGGATTCAAACAACGCCTCGCGCTTGGATGCGCAATGCTTCATGCCCCCAAAGTCGTGTTTCTGGATGAACCAACGGGTGGCGTCGATCCGATCATGCGACGCCGATTCTGGGATCTTATTCGCCAGCTTGCTTCGGGCGGTACGACCGTATTTGTGACGACACATTACCTCGATGAAGCGGAGTATTGTAATAAGATCATGCTTATTCACGAAGGACGAATCATCGCTGGAGGAACGCCAGAAGAACTGAAAACACAATATCTTCAGACGCCGGTGTTTGAGGTGGAAACAGATCGGGTGGTCGAAGCAATGAACGCACTCGACGACGATGAGCGGGTCGAGGAAACCTCCGTGTTTGGGAGCTTTTTGCATGTGAGCATTCCGAAAACGCAGGATGCGAGATCGGTAATAATGGAATGCCTTGGGAAGCATGGTATTGCCGTCTCACGCATCGAGGCGATCACACCATCGCTGGAAGATGTATTCATTCATTTGATCGACCGCGAAACAAAGGAGAAACTTCCATGATCTCCCGCGCCCGTATTCGTCCGATCATTCGCAAGGAACTCCGCCAGATCGTCCGCGACCGGCGTTCGCTTGGCGTGTTGCTTGCTGTGCCGGCGGTGATGCTGATCCTGTTCGGTTATGCGCTCAATTACGATGTGAAACACGTTCCACTCGCAATTTTCGATCAGGATCGAACTACCACCAGCCGGGAACTTACCGATGGCTTTTTGCATACGGAGTATTTCGATAAAGTAGCAACACTTTCCAGCGATCGACAAATCGATAGTATGCTCGTTAAACAGATCGCGCGGGCGGTGCTTGTTATTCCCGTGGATTTTGAGAAGGACTTGCGGGCCAATCGTGCGGTGAAGGTGCAAGTGATCGTAGATGGATCGAATGCTACCAACGCTACTGCGGCGGCTGGGTATCTTGCAGCTATGGCACAGGATTACTCGACGAAGATAACGCTCGAAGCGCTTGCTCGTAGTGGCATTTCAAAACCTGCGCTTCCGATCGATTATCGCGCGCGCATTTGGTATAATCCTGAACTTACCAGCCCGAAGTTCCTCGTGCCGGGATTGATCGGATTTATCCTGATGATCTCGACGGTGATATCCACATCGCTTTCGATCGTTCGCGAACGGGAAAAGGGGACAATGGAACAGATCATCGTTTCGCCGATCCATCCGATGGAACTTATCATAGGCAAAACGATGCCCTATGTTGTGATCTCTCTTATCAGCACTTCGCTTATTCTTTTTACGGGCTATCTTTTGTTCGATGTCGTGATCCGGGGAAGCATTATATTATTATTTGTCGAATCGCTCATTTTTATTTTTTGCGGACTTGGACTTGGACTATGGGTCTCTTCTGTTTCAGACCGTCAGGAAGCGGCATTTCAACTTGCTACGCTTGTTTCGGTGCTCCCCACCTTTATGCTTTCGGGGTTCGCATTCCCGATACGGAATATGCCGGTCTTTATTCAGGCGATCACGTATATAAATCCGGCACGGTATTTTCTCTGGACATTACGGGCGATCATTTTGCGAGGCGCCGGCATGGACGTGTTTTGGCAAGAGACACTTTTTATGGTTGTATTCGCTGCTGGAATCACCACAATTAGCTGGAATAAAATGAAGAAATTATTCTAACGTTCACAGCCATGCGTACTATCTTATTTTTTCTTCGCAAGGAATTTGAGCAGTTGAAACGAGATCCGAATCTCATTCGGCTCATGCTCATCGGGCCGATCATGCAATTGCTTATCTTCGGTTTTGCTATTAATCTCGATGTAAATTCCGTTCCCATTATTGTACTCGATCAGGATCATTCGCTTCAAAGTCACGATTTCATTGCGCGTTTCGAGAACTCCGGTTATTTTCCCATCGTCGCCCGCGTGAACCGGCTTTCGGATATTGATAAATACCTTGTGCGTGGCGATGCATCGCTTGCACTGACCATTCCACCGGAATTTGGGAAAAAGATCTTGAAGGGCGAGCCAGCCCAGGTCGAGGCGATCGTCGATGGCTCGGAAAGTAATGCTGCGTCCGTCGGGCTTAACTATGCTGCGGCGATCGTGGCGGGATATTCGCAGGAGGTACTGCTCGAAAGTTTTTCTCGCCGGGGCTTTGGGGAGCTGAAACCTATTACGGTCACACCTGAAATTCGTGTCTGGTATAATCCCGATCTTAAAAGCCGCAACTATATTCTGCCGAGCCTGCTCGGAACGATCCTTACCCAGGCAACTGTCTCGCTCACCGCGCTCGCCATTGTGAAGGAAAAAGAACGGGGAACTCTGGAACAGCTTATTGTCACCCCGATAAAAACATGGCAGATCATTATTGGTAAACTCGCTCCGTTCGCCATTATCGGATTTGTGGACATTCTTCTTGCGCTTGGCGGTGTCATGTTCATTTTCGGCATTGCCGTACGAGGTTCGATCGTGATGCTGCTTCTGCTTTCTGTGCTCTTTATTTTTACGACGCTGGGAATTGGCCTTTTCGTCTCGACGGTCAGCAGTACCCAGCAGCAGGCAATGATGACGGCGATGTTCTTTGTGATGCTGCCAATGAATTTTCTTTCCGGATTTATTTTTCCGATCGAAAATATGCCTGCGGTCATTCAGGGAGTGAGTTATTTACTCCCGCTTCGATATTTTTATGAGATCATTCGGGGCATTTTCCTTCGCGGGGCGGGACTGACCGAGCTTTGGCCGCAAGTTCTTGCACTGTTTCTCTTTGGCGTGGGAATCTTAACACTCAGTTCGTTACGATTCCGAAAAAAGCTCGCATAACGAGCATATCACCACCCCATTCGCGCTCGGAGTCCCACGATCTGTTGGACATGATTGTTTCCATGTTCTGCGTAGAGATCGAGAAAGTTCTGAAGGGTCATCGTTCCATTATCGGGATGATTGGCGGTTCGGGTGAGATCGGTTTCGCTCGCATCTTCCAAGAGATCTGCCATGCGTGCCTGAATTCCGGTTACGATAGCTACGGAGGGAGCAATGTCCCGGGTATAATCATTCATCTTGGCCCAGGAATCCTGATCGTATGGTTTGAGCAAGGGATGATCCTCCGTCATGATCAGCTTCATGCGGACGAACGCATTGATATGGGAATCTGCAATATGATGGACGATCTGCCGAGGACTCCACCCGCCATCGCGATAGGGCGTATCAAGCTGCGCATCATTCAATCCGGCAATGGCTGTATAGAGTTTAACCGGTAAATCTCGAATGGCCTGAATTTTTTTCTTGTTTTCGTTCATAGATTTTTTTTTGCCGTGATCAGTGTGACATGTTAAATTCCATTTCACGTCACTTATGTTCCTCGACGGATGAGTTGATAATCGATTTGAAGAATGTGAAAAAGTGTATCATGGTCTTTTAGCGAATTTTGAGGATGAGAACCTCGTTGATGTTGCTGCAAGAAAAAAGAATTCAACGAATTTATGTCTGAGTCGCAGTTCGAATCTGAAGCCCGAATCGAGCTTTCCAACGAGGCAACACCACAGGAAGCTAAATTCCTTGCGATGTCGTCGCGGAACGAGCGTCGAAATTTTCGGCTCGGTGTGACGAACGGCGTCCTTTACGGTCTTGGCACATCGTTCATTTCACGCTCGACGATCATTCCGAGCTTTTTCTCGCACCTGACATCATCAAGCGCGTTGATAGGCCTTGTTTCGCAGTTCGAGTCGATCGGATGGTATTTGCCTCAGTTCATTGCGGCATCATTCGTGGTTCATTGGCCTAAAAAGCTGCCGCTCTACCGTTTGGGATGGTGGGTGCGCGGGACTGCCTTGTTCTTACTTGCAGGAGTAACATTGTGGTCTCCAAGCTCATCCGTTTTGCTTGCGTGTGGAGTGTTGCTGTACGGTATGTTCGCTGCCGGATCGGGTTTGAGCGGAGTCGTCTTTCTGGAACTTGTTGCGAAAACCATTCCTGCTAAGCGACGTGGGCGCTTCTTCGGGCTTCGTATTTCGATGGCTTCTCTTTTATCGGTCACTATTGGAGCGGGAGTTATTTCATTGCTTCTTTCGGGTTTCAAGTTTCCAACGGATTTTGGCCTGGTCTTTCTTGTTGCCGCGGTGATCGTGACCGTTGGGCTTGGTTTTATGGCCTTCATGCGAGAGCCGCGAACGCCGATAGTACCAGATGCGAGAACCCTCCTCGAACATTTTCGCGAAGGATGGAAGGTCTATCATGCCGATAAACTCTTTGCGAATTATATTCACACGAGAATGCTGATGTCAACGGCCACGATCGGCGTGCCATTCCTCGTTATCTTTGCTCACAACCGGCTTGGATTTCATACGAGCGATCTGGGCATCTTTGTGGCAGCAGATTGCATAGGAACTATCGTCGGCAATTTTTTCTGGGAGCGATTGACCGACCGCAGAAGTGCAAAGATCTGCCTCGAAGCCGCAGCGATCACCAATGTTGCGCTGCCGATCATTGTATTGCTTTATCTTTGGTTTCCGCTCCCAAAAATATTGTATGCATTGGTCTTCTCCGTTGCAGCCGCCTTCGATGCTGGTACATCCATAGGCGGAATGACCTACATCATCGAGATCAGTCCCGAACATGACCGATCAACCTACATTGGCCTTTTTAATAGCCTGATGTCACTTCCGCTCATGCTCACTGCAGTTGCCGGAGCATTGCTCGATCTTACGGGCTATGGAGTCCTCTATGCGCTCGTGCTTGCGCTATCTGTTGCATCGCTTTTTGCGGTGAGAAAGTTACATTAGAGTGGGTAATGTTAACCTTTTAACACGCCTTCGTACGTCGTATTGATACCGAGGTCGTCTTTCTCCGCTTTTGCAACCCGATCCTGCAATTCTTTTACGCGATCGATCTGGAGGTTGGAAGGCCGTGCCTCGTTGCCCGCAACATCACTATACACATCTGAAATGTCTTCGCGTAATTTCTTTTCATCGGCAAAAATGGATTTTTGCTTGGATGCAAGAAGGGTGGTCCGCAACCGTTCGAGTGTGTCGTTGCATTGGCCAAGAAGTTTTTTGGTCTTTTCATCATTGACCGAATCCAAGTGCTGTTTGATCCACAATTGTTTTGCATTAATGTTATCGACCACATGTGCGAGCCGTTCGTGCATGTTGTAACATTGCATCGCAATATCATACTGGAGTTTGCGGTCGGCCAAAGAAAAATCCTTGTTCGAGGTATCGTGCACGAGTGTCAAAGTGCTGGTATATTCCTTTGAACCAATGGTTAACTTCATGGTATAAAGGCCGGGGAGCACCATTGGCCCTAAAAATCCGCCACCATCGATCTTGGTGCCGCCGGTCGCGACCGCCGGAGGTTTCATTCGCAAGTTCCAACGGACTTTATTGATGCCCTTACGCTTGGAGGCCGGAATGCTCTGCATGAGTTTTCCGGATGCATCGAAGATCTCGATTTTTGCATCGGAAGTATTGATACGATCTTTCAGATAGTATTGGATCGGCGGAGCATACGTGGAAGGGGAGTTGCCGGAACTCCATCCACCAGTGCTTGGAAACCCTCCGTATCCGAATTTACCTTCGCTTAGCGCGATCGGTCCGGTTGGGATAAGATAAACCTCTTGATCAATGATGTCTTTTGTTAACGATCGCATCGGCGTAATGTTATCCACGACGATAATGCCCCGGCCGTGTGTAGCAAGGATCAGGTCATTCGTCTTCGGATGGATCTGCATATCCCGAACGGGTACATACCACGGGATATTATTCTTCATTCGGAACCAATTCGTCCCACCATCGAGCGTTGCGAAGAGTCCCATTTCCGTTCCAAGGAAGAGTAAGTCTTTGTTGACGAGATCTTCCCTTATTTTATGTGCATATCCGGTAAACTCAGTGCTGGAGATCATTCGCCAGGTGAGGCCCATATCGGTAGTTTTTGCGAGATATGTTTTCATATCTCCCATCATGTGGTTGTCGAAGGTTGCGTATGCCGTCTGCTTATCGAACCGAGAAGGCTCGATGCTGCTTACCCATGCCTGCTTGGCAACCCCGCAAGCTGCAACATTCGGAGCAACATTATTCCACGTCTTTCCGCCATTTGTTGTGACTTGCAAGTTGCCATCATCGGTTCCCACCCAGATGTTCTGATCGTCCAATGGGGATTCGGTCATGGTGAAGATCGTGCAATGATTTTCCGCAGAAGTGTTATCGGCGCTCAACCCTCCGCTTGAATCTTGCTGCTGCATCGACTTATCGTTCGTCGTCAGATCGTTAGAGATCTTGCCCCAGTTCCTTCCTTGATTAGTGGACTTGTAAAGATACTGAGCGCCCATGTAGAGATTGTGAGTTCCCTTCACGCCAGTCACGAT
>Ga0206953_1064_pt1 | contig 21651 bp, 29 predicted proteins | sample Alteio_BWOrgHeat_36_FD_152977 | JGI IMG/M metagenome (GOLD analysis project Ga0206953, IMG submission 152977) | Enriched cells from forest soil in Barre Woods Harvard Forest LTER site, Petersham, Massachusetts, United States -... | ecosystem: Environmental > Terrestrial > Soil > Temperate forest >...
GGAAAAGTTCGTCATATCGGTGTTTCCAATGAAACAGCCTGGGGGCTGATGCAGTATTTACAATTGCATCGAGAAAAAAACCTTCCCAAAATCCAAAGTATTCAAAACCCTTATAGCCTTATCATGCGGGAGTTTGAGACAGCACTAGCGGAAATTGTGATTAAAGAAAAAATTAGTTTGCTTGTTTATTCGCCACTTTCATTTGGTGTTCTGACAGGCAAATATCTTGATGATGCACGTCCGAAAGGGTCGAGATTTGATTATGAACCAAAACGCAATATTCATCGGTATAATCCGCCGCATGCTCAGCAGGTTATAAAAATGTATGTAGATCTTGCCAAAAAACACGGCCTTGATCCCGCACAAATGGCAATTTCTTTTGCGACGTCACGGGAGTTTGTGACGAGTGTCATTATCGGTGCGACATCTATTGAGCAGTTAAAAGCAGATATCGGCAGTATTGATGTAAATCTTTCAGATGAAGTTATGGAAGAAATCGAGACGTTTCATCGTGAACATCCAAACCCACTGACCTAATACAGTAACTATTCAGTTGTTAGAGAGAGCAGTGAAGATATGCTTTTGAAGTGTGGGGATAATTGATTGTTGTTTCATCTTCATTGTTTGTAAAACACTCATATTGATAGCATGAATTTTCGCTCCTTGTCTACTTCGTGACCCTCCTGATATCTTTCTGGTCACAACCATTGGTCTGATGGCTCTCTCAGCCGCATTATTGGTTAAGGGAACATTTGCATACAAGAGTGCTGTGAGTAAATTTTTGTTTTGTGCAGCAATTCTATACTGAATTCGTTTTGCGTCTTCGGAGATATATCCTGTTATGATAATGGCATGCAGTTGCCTTAACAACTCATCATGAATTTTCTGTCTCTCTTCTTTGACAAATGGTTTTGTTACTGATTGTTCCAATTGCTGATAGATGTGCTTTATCTCTTGATGTAACTGTTTCATTTCCATTGAGACTGTTTTTTGTGTCACTTCTTTATGACTCTCTCGTAACAGATGTGCCCAACAAGATTGATGCACAAACGGCAATTTCTTGTATCCAGCATAGTCATCTCGCACTAACACATCTTCTGGATGACAATTTTTAAGTATCCTCTCTGGTACACCTTTGCCTCTGGTTTCCTCAATCGTATAATATACTGCATCTTGTTTTAAGAATGCCCAACACCAGTTATTTATTCCATTAACCCGCCAGCTTGTCTCGTCTGCATGTTTGACGGGGGCTGCCCGTACTTCTTTCAGAATCTGATCGTATGGTTTACCAAAATACTGACTGGTTCGTTTGAGAAACAAAACGAGTGTTCCAGCGCTTACGTGCACATCATAGGTTATCTCTAAAAGACTAACGATGATGTTCAGCGGTATCCTGCAAAGATATTTCCAGACAAGTACTTGCATGATGAGGTTGAGTCCTACTCTGCTCCCAGGTATGACTCCCTCGGGTGTTACGATAACTTCTTTTTTGCACTTCCTACACCATTGTTTCTCAACCTCATATCGGGTAACAAGTGTTTGTTGTTTTTGTGTTGCGGGAATATCTTCAATTGTATGACTGATTGTTGTTTTTGCTCTATTGAGTTTTTCATTGCAAGTGGGACAATAGTTGGCAAAAATATGAAGGGAGGTATCTACTCGTATGGGTTGTTTCCGTCCATACCCTTTATGTCCAATTTGCCCTCCTCGTTTTCGTCATGATTGAAAAACCGCACCTTGTTCTTCTGTATCTTCCAACTTTTTATTTGCTTTAAACAGCATATCTCGATAGGTGTCCCGTTGCCGCTTCAGTTTTTCATTCTCTTCTTTCAGCTTTTCAATCTCTTTTTGTTGCTCCTCATATTTCTTCTGCCATTCTTTTGCTTTATCCTCTGCTTCTTGGCTCTTGTGTTTTTGGTACTTCAGCCGATATGCTAATCTCCCAATATCTACTCGTAGCTTTCTCTTCTCCTCATCCGTACTTCTAAAATTAAAGTAGTGTTTCTCCATAGGATATCTATCCTACTCATATCCTTAGTGAAATTGCAAATTGTCGAATTTAAGTGAAGAAGTTCCTAATACATTCTGGAAAAGCTTTGGTAAATATGCTATACTCATTTCAGTCCCGTTGAGGGATATTTTTTACTTATGGCAGACGCAAAATCACGAATTTACCCACTTGACCGCATCCGAAACATCGGTATTATCGCGCACATTGACGCAGGAAAAACCACAACAACCGAGCGTATTTTGTTCTATACGGGACGCACCTACAAAATCGGCGATATTGATGAAGGAAACACCCAAATGGACTGGATGGAACAGGAAAAAGAACGAGGTATTACTATTGTTTCTGCTGCAACAACTACCTTCTGGACTCCAAAGACAGGATTGAATGTCGGCAACGAACACCGATTTAATATCATTGATACTCCGGGACACGTTGACTTTACAGCAGAAGTAGAACGATCACTTCGTGTTCTTGACGGTGGTGTCACTGTTTTGGATGCTGAAGAAGGCGTTCAATCGCAGTCTGAAACAGTCTGGCGGCAGGCTGATAAATATAACGTTCCACGTATTTGTTTTGTGAACAAAATGGATAAATTAGGCGCAAACTTTCTTCAAACTGTGCAAAGCGTTGAAGACAGACTTGGCGCAAATCCTGCGATTATGGTGCTTCCAATCGGTGCTGAAAATACGTATGTCGGAAATGTTGATTTATTGACTCGAAAATCATTCATCTGGGGTTCAGATGAACTCGGCGCAAAATATGAAGTCAAAGATGAAGTGCCTGAAGATATGAAAGCACAAGTGGAAGAATACAGAAGTAAATTAATTGAGAAGATTGCAGAAACAGACGATGAGATGCTTGAGAAGTATTTGAATGGTGAAGAGCCATCTGTTGACGACCTTCGAAAAGCACTTCGAGCAGCAGTTATTGCCTATAAACTAGTTCCTATGTATGCAGGAACATCACTTCGTAATAAAGGTGTACAACCACTTCTTGATGCGATTGTTGATTATTTACCATCGCCTCAGGATTTAGAGGATGTTAAAGGTCTTAACCCAAAGACAGGTGCAGAAGAAAGACGCAAACTCATTCCTGATGAAGATTTTTCAGGTCTTGCATTCAAAATTCAAAACGATCCTCACGTCGGAAAGCTTGCCTACTTCCGTGTCTATTCTGGAAAGTTAGCTGCTGGATCTTATGTCTACAATGCCAACAAAGGTGTTAAAGAGCGTATTGGACGACTTCTTATGATGCATGCAAATGATCGTGAAGAAATTAAAGAGGCATATGCGGGAGAAATTGTGGCAATCGTTGGACTCAAAGATACCATTACCGGTGACACACTTTGTGATGAAGCAAAACCGATTGTTCTTGAGCAAATTACTTTCCCTGAACCTGTTATTTCACTTGCTATCGAACCAAAGACCAAATCAGATCAGGAAAAACTGGGCTATTCTCTGAAGAGACTCCAGGAAGAAGATCCTACATTTACCGTTAAATCCAATCACGAAACAGGCCAGACTATCATCTCAGGTATTGGTGAATTGCAGCTTGAAATTATGGTCGATCGCATGAAGAGAGAGTTTAATGTCGAAGCAAATGTCGGTGCACCGCAAGTTGCGTATAAAGAGGCGATCGAGCGGGAAGCTGAAGCAGAAGGAAAATACATCCGTCAATCAGGAGGACGTGGGCAATACGGTCATTGTTTCCTCAGACTTGAGCCAAAGACCCGTGGTGAAGGAAACGAATTTGTTAATGCAATCAAAGGTGGAGCAATTCCGGCAGAATTTGTCAAAGCTGTTGAGAAAGGCGTTAAAGAAACACTTGATAACGGGGTCCTTCTGGGCTACCCGATGATTGATGTCAAAGTCACCTGTTATGATGGATCTTTCCACGAAGTTGATTCTTCGGAAGTTGCTTTTAAGATTGCGGCAAGTCAGGCAATTCAAGCTGCCTCCAAAAAAGCAGGTATTACGCTTCTTGAGCCGATCATGAAAGTGGAAGTTACTACTCCAAGTGAATATATGGGTGAAGTTATGGGTGATCTTTCATCAAAGCGAGCACAAATCAGTGGTAATGAAGAGAGGAAAAATGCAACAATTATTTTGGCTCAAGTTCCATTATCAGAACTTTCAGGCTACGCAACGCAGCTTCGTTCTCTTACAAAAGGCCGCGCAAGTTACTACATGGAACCATCTCACTATGAGTACGTTCCAAAAAATATTGTCGATAGCCTGGTTGCCAAATCCACCTTCACAGGAAGAGTTGAATAGTTTAGTCAAAAAGTCTTTTTGCCCATTCTACAACAATTTCTGGTTGTTCTTCAGGAATAAAATGTCCGCAGTTTTTTATAAACTCAATCTGTAAGTTTCCTTGTTGTTTACCGTTTTTAAAAAGCGATGGATTAATAATAGGATCATTACTGCCTATGAGTAAGATTGTCGGGAAAGTGTATGGCTGTTTTTGATAATTTTTCAGTTGTTTGAGCTCTTTTGTAATAAATGTCCGGTAAAGCAAGGAACTTGCCCGTGCTTTTTGTGCATTTTGTAACGCTGAAGAAAATAAATGAAGTTCCTCTTTTGTCCATGCATTTTTCTTATACGCGCATTTTTTAATTCCCCATTCAGTTAATTGAGGCCATCTTTTCAAAAGTACTTCGCCGGCAAGCGGGGTAGCAAGTGGTAGCTGGTAAAGAAAACGCCAAAACTGTAAAGGAGATAGTGGATTTGGATTAAATGGGAAACCAATTCCCAAAGCAAGATAGGAAGTAAAACGTGATGGCTCTTTTTGACACATTAAAAAACCGATCCATCCTCCCCAATCATGACCGATTAAGCCGACTTGTTTAAGCTTTAACATAGCAATAAGTTGTAGCATATCTTCTGCCAGTTTTTCTTTGCAAAAATCTTTATCCCGAGGTATATCCGACCAGCCAAAACCGGGAAGATCAGGCATGATCAGACGGTGCGTTTTAGAAAGCTCAGGAATTACTTTTCGCCAGACATACCAATGCTGCGGCCAGCCATGTAAAAGAAATAGCGGCTTTCCTGCACCGGCCTCTGCAATGTGTATTTTTGCATTGTTTATTTTTATAAAAGAATGTTTTACATCAGCAACATGTGGCAATGACAACATAAACATATTTTATCAGTTTGTATGGAAAAGTATTTATGCTATCATAATTTTTATGAAGCCTGTTGTTGGAGTTTTTGCCCATCCTGATGATGAAGTATTTGTCGGTCCCGGCGGAACACTTGCTCAGTTTGCCCGTGAAGGACGGGATACCTATATTATTGTTGCAACAGATGGGGAAGCAGGACAGAACAGTACCGATGACACCCGGGATTTAGGAGACATTAGGCGAGAAGAGCTGCAAAAATCGGCAAAACTGCTTGGCATAAAAGAAGTTTTTTTCCTCGACTTTAAAGATGGAACACTCTCAAATAATGTATATCACGCAATTGCAGATAAGGTACAGGAGCTTCTTGAGCGCTTAGATCCTGAAATTGTTATTACTATGGAGAACCGGGGGATTTCAGGGCACATTGATCATGTGGCTGTTTCATTTATCACAACATTTGTTTTTAACAAAATGCCATCGATTAAAGAGCTTTGGTATTTCTGCCTGACTGAAGAAGTGCAAAAGATAATTATCAAATACTTAGGCGGTTATTTTATTTACTTTCCTCCGGGCTATAAAAAAGATGAGATTAGTAAAATAAATGATATTTCCTCAGTATGGGAGCAAAAGGTTGAAGCGATAAAACAGCATGAGTCTCAAAAGGCCGATGTAGAAGCAATTTTGAAAGCTTTCGGAGAACTACCAAAAAAAGAATATTTTATTATCATCAAACAACCTACAAAAGATACGGAATAATGGCCTTGGTTTTTTTCTTATATTCCCCATATTCATGTACATCCTGTGTCATGGTATATTCTTCTCTGAGAATTTTCATAAAAACAGCAATGCAGAGGATGATTAGTGCAATAAGACGAAGTAAATTAAATTCAATTTCAACAATACTTATTATAAGCAAAAGATACCCCGCATAGACAGGATGACGGATAATTTCATATGGCCCGTTTTTGATAAAAAAATATCCGTGAGGAAGTTTGTGCGTTTTTTTACTAATTTTTATGGTAAGTAGTGCCCATATAATAAGAAGGAACCCAAATAACTGAACCAGAAGATAAATTATTGTTGAGGAAAAAAGAGCTCCGCTTAGTACAATAGCCATTGAGGCAAGGATGCCGAATGTGTTAAAAATGATTGCTTTTTTATCCGTATCCACAACTTCAGTATACCTGATGGCTGGTCCGGTGTGAAGATGGGGTATAATAGACCAAAATGAAACGATTCCTAATAGTGCTTTTGATTATTGCTGTCAGTGTATTTATTTTGGTAAGAGTTATCCGAAACCAAGTCCGACATGATCTTGCCCAACCAGTCAATGCCCCTGCCATGCCACCTACACCTACAGTAGTTATCGACAAACTTTCAAATACCAATACCTCTTTATTTGTTCCTTCATGGACGCTGGATAGTATGGCTGATACACCATATGATCAATATATCTATTTCGGCATTTCTCCTACGGCAAATGGTTATATAGCGACTGGATCAGGAGAACAGGATATTACTACATTTGTCGGTGGTGTTCCCAAAGGGAAACAGACGCTTTTGGCTTTGGAGATGGTGAACACTGATGTAAACGGCGCTCTCCTGCAAAGCAGCAATGCACAAGAGCGGCTTATCACTCAGACGCTTTCGCTTGCAAAAGAGAATGGCTTCTCAGGCGTTGTTCTTGATTTGGAAATGGGTGGTATCCCCTTTTCATCACTTATTGATGAGATTAACAGTTTTACCAAAAAATTTGATGCGGAGGCAAAAACGCAAAAGATGGAGTTTGACGTGACTTTGTACGGTGATACATTTTACCGGCTTAGGCCATTTGACGTCAAAACAATTGCCAGCAATGCGGATATGATCATGGTTATGGCGTATGATTTTCATAAAGCCCGTTCAACTCCCGGACCAAATTTTCCTCTTAGCGGTCAAAATGTCTACGGATATGATATGGGAAAAATGACCGATGATTTCCTTCAGGCCGTCCCCAATCAAAAAATTGCTGTTATTTTTGGATTATTCGGTTATGACTGGCCGGTTGATAATCAAGGCAACGGTATTGGCGAAGGCGTTCCGCTTACCGATCAGCAGATCCAAAATAAATTCTTGAATAAATGCCAATTTAAAAATTGCCAAATCAAACGCGACTCTCTCTCAGGTGAAACAGAAATTACCTACACTGATGATACGAACCAAAAACACATTGTATGGTTTGAAGATATGCAATCAGTAAGTACAAAAGAACAATATCTGCAAAAACGCGGCATTGGTAATTTTTCCTTTTGGGCAAATTCGTATTTCTAAAATGCATAAATATTTAAACCAAAAACAACAGGAGTCACTTTCTTCTTTTTTTTCTAACGTAGCAGTTGGGTGGTTCACTGCTGCCTTTATTGTTGTTTCTGTCTCAAAAGACACCACGTGGTTGATTTTGTTTAAGTTTATTGCTAATATGATTGGGAGCTTATATATATCATTATGGCTCTTAAAGGAGAGAAAATATGAATGAACAAATTATAAATGCACTTAATTTAGCAACAATAGCCAATTGGCTTATGATTATCGGCGTTGCGGTATTAGTCTATGTATCAAGAAACCCTTCACATCATGGTAAATCCCACAGAGCTTCGAGGAAGTAACTTCATTATTAATAACAAGCATTTGTAGGCGAATTATTTGTTTTTTGGATATTTTCACATTCGGTGTATGCTTTTGAGTTTACTTTAATCCCCAATGCTGAACAGCGTGCGTTCTCAAGATTAAGACAGCTGAGTGTATTTGTTGGGCCAATGGGACTACTTTTCCCTTGTAGCCTACGCGTTGCGAGTGTGGTTTTCAGAAAGAAGCTGTAGTGTGCGGGATTGGAATCGTTGGTTCCCTGCAATACAGCATATGTTACACTAGGTTGCGGGCTTACTTGCGCTGTTTCTGCGCCCAGGACATTATAGAAATAGTTGCCAGGAAGAACGGTGATTGTTTGGATAAAAGGATCAGTAATCGCAAGAGGAGAGATGGTTGCATCTTTATCAAGTGTTGCTACTTGTGTGTAGGCGTAAGAATATGTATCTCCCAGATTTCCCAAATTAGCGGCATCAGTACTTTGTGTCCCGATGAGGGTTTTATTGTTGCTCAGCTGGGAAATATATCCATATGGTATTCCGCTGACAACGGGAAGCGAAATTTGCTTCATTGTCAGTTTCCCTGGATCATAAGCATAAACACCCATTTGTTTGGCATCTGAAGAAAGGGTTGCAAGAATGATGTTGTCGGTTTGCTGATCCCATTGCACTGAGGAGTACGCATTGGTATCAGGCAAATTCGGAAGTTGATATCTCTTAAGAGTTTGGGTATCAAGAAGCTCAACAGTATTTGGCGTAAGGAGTGCTTGCCGGTAACCGTTTTTGACAGCTGTTCCATCCCCATTGCTGCCGTCATATCCTGCAAAAAGGAGAAATTTTCCATCCGATGAAAGCGTAGGTTGAGATCCATAGGTGCCATTTGACATGCTGGCGATATCTTTTTTATTTGTTCCGTCAAAGTCAACCATACTCATCCCGTATGCCCAACCGGCACCGCCATTGGGATCGTTTGGAATCATTTGATCCACAAATACGGTTCCATCGTTCAAAACTGCTAATGGATAATGAATAGGAATTGTAGGCGTTGCCGTTTCATCATACAATAGATTTGTAACAGTTGGGCTGGTCAAATCAACTGAATATACTTGTGATTTTCCACCTTGTAGTGTATTTGATTGCGGTGCAAATTGTACTTCCCATAGCACAAGGTAACGCTTGTTGGGAGAAAGAACATAGTCGTCTATACCAAAGCCGTTAGCAGCCGGAATACTAGTGGTAATTTGTTTTTGTTGTCGGTCATAAATACTGATGCGTCCTCCATGATCGTTACTGTCTGTTTGGTCGATATACAATAATAAATTACTTGAAAGCATTGTTACTTTTTTGATAGTAAGAGGTAATGTTGCCACTGTTAGAGATTTGGAAGTCGTTGTATCAATTGCTCGGATCACGGATGACTGGCTTGTCCAGGTGCCGTAAAGAAGAAGAGGTGACTGCGTACTGGCTGGTGTCGGTTTTGCCGAAATTTTTATTTGTTTTGATGGTGCTGGCGTAGGTGCAGTATTTTGCGTCTTTTGCGTTTTCCCTCTTGAGAGTACTAATAGAATGACAGGAATACAAATAAAAAGGACAAGGATGAATCCCGCAGGGATAAGGAATTTTTTATATAAATTGGCAGAAGGTTTTTTCTGCTGTTCTAACGGCTGTTCAACCACTATATCATCATGCAGATCAGCCTTGGGTGTATCGGATTCCATTGCCTTATTAGTTTGGCAGGTCTGAAAAGGCTGTGTCAAGTAAAATACCTCTTGACCTGTTAAAAATTCCTTGCTATAATATTTCTTACGCTCATTGACTCTCAGTCGAGAGAAGAAATGGGATTTTTATTTTTTTAATACTATGGCAACATATCAACGAACAAAACCACATGTAAATATCGGAACAATCGGTCACGTCGATCACGGCAAGACCACGACAACTGCTGCAATTACTACCGTTCTTGCAAAGAAAGGTATGGCAACAGCAAAGAAGTATGAAGATATCGATAACGCCCCTGAAGAAAGACAACGCGGAGTCACCATCAACATTTCCCACCAAGAATACGAAACAGAAAAACGTCACTATGCACACATTGATGCTCCAGGTCACGCAGATTACATCAAAAACATGATCACCGGTGCAGCACAGATGGATGGAGCAATCCTTGTTGTTTCAGCTCCTGACGGTCCTATGCCTCAGACACGCGAACACATTCTCTTGGCTCGCCAAGTGGGTGTTCCTGCGATTGTTGTCTTCCTTAATAAAGTCGATATGGTTCAAGATGCGGAACTTTTGGATCTCGTAGAAATGGAAGTTCGAGAACTTCTTACCAAGTACCAATATCCTGGAGATAAAGTTACTATTATCCGTGGATCAGCACTCAAAGCTCTTGAAGGTGACGCAGAAGCAGAAAAACAAATTCTTGCTCTTATGGATGCAGTTGATGCTGATATCCCAACCCCAGAACGTGCTTTGGATAAACCATTCTTGATGCCTGTTGAAGATGTCTTTTCAATCAAAGGTCGTGGAACAGTTGTTACCGGCAGAATTGAGAGAGGTATTGTTAAGGTAAATGAGCCTGTTTCAGTCATTGGCCTGGACAAAAACAAAGAATCAGTTGTCACCGGAGTTGAAATGTTTAAGAAGCAACTTGATGAAGGACAAGCTGGCGACAATGTCGGACTGCTTCTGAGAGGTCTTGAAAAAACTGATGTTGAAAGAGGACAAGTTATTGCCAAACCAGGCAGTGTTACTCCTCACACCGAATTTGAAGCTGAAGCATATGTTTTAACAAAAGAAGAAGGCGGTCGTCATACACCATTCTTCAAAGGTTATCGTCCACAATTCTATATTCGAACAACTGACGTTACCGGAAATGTTACCCTTCCAGATGGCGTTGAAATGGTTATGCCTGGTGATACAACAAAAATGACGGTCAAACTTATCGTTCCCGTCGCACTCGAAGAAGGTCTTCGATATGCAATTCGTGAAGGTGGTAAGACAGTCGGAGCCGGTGTTATTACCAAAATTCTCAAATAAACCTCGCTTGGGCGAGGTTTTTTTGCTTTTTTGGGGAGATCTTTAACAGTCTGGAGGTTTAGAAATATATGGCAAAAGGAAGAATTAGAGTACGATTAAAAAGTTATGATGCGCGAGTCCTTGACTCGTGTTGTCAGCAAATTCTTGATTCGGTTATCAGAACCGGAGCTAAAGTTATTGGTCCAGTACCCCTTCCTACTGACAGATCAGTCTATGCCGTAAATAAATCACCGTTTATCGATAAAGATGCGAGAGATCATTTTGAAATCCGTATTCATAAACGATTGATTGATATCGTTTCACCGACAGACAAAACAATTGACAGTTTAACAAATCTAGCATTACCAGCCGGAGTAGACGTAGAGTTGAAGATGTAAATCAGTCCGCTAGCTGGCGGATTTTACAATATAGATGCCCAATATAATTAAACATGCTGAGAGTATGATTGATTAAAAATGCCTAGCTATGGCCACCCCGCTTAGAGGGGATCAATTCACAAGTGTGAAGTATAAAGATAGCCAGAGGCTATCTTTTTTTTGTCGTCATAATGAGAGGTTGAAAAAGTAGTTTAATTCATTATAAAAGATACAAGATAAAACTTAAGTAAGAGTTTAGAAAAATATGTTACAAACATTAATTGGACAAAAAATTGATCAGACGCAAACGTTTCTTGAGAACGGCAAACGGATTCCGGTTACCGAAGTTTCGGTTGCCGATAATGTCGTTGTGCAGGTAAAAACCGACACAAATGACAAATACACTGCAGTACAGCTAGGAATCGGTGCAAAAAAGAAACCGATTAAATCACGCGTGGGTCATAGTAAGAAAGCAGGATTAGAACAGGTTCCGTCATTGATCCGGGAAGTTGTTTGGGTCGGTGACGAAGAACTGCCAAAGTCAGGTGATGTTGTAACGGTTGAGACGGTTTTTAAGCCTGGAGATATTGTCAAAGTCACCGGCACATCAAAAGGAAAAGGATTCGCAGGCGGCGTAAAGAGATATGGTTTTCGAGGTGGTCCAAAGACGCATGGACAGTCAGACAGACATCGTGCACCTGGTTCAATTGGTCAAGGAACAACACCAGGTCGTGTCTACAAAGGCAAAAGAATGGCTGGTCATATGGGTGTTGATACCGTAACAGTCCGTAATTTGGTCGTCGTTGATGTTGATCCGGAAAATAAAAAATTGTATGTTCTTGGTTTGGTTCCAGGAAGTAAAAAAACATCTCTTGTGATCACAAAAATAGGAGAACAGAAAAAATTTGTCCGATTGCTTTCCGTTAAATTAAAAGAGGACGAAGAAGCGAAAAAAGAAGCAGAGCGTCTGGCAAAAGAGCAGGAAAAAGCAGTAGCTGAAGCTGAAAAATCTGCAGAAATGGAAAAAACTGAAGAAGTACCAGCCGAAGCAACAACACCTGTTGAAGAGGTACCGGCTATAGAAGAAACCGAAACCCAAACAGCTACAGAAACAGTAACAACCGATGAAGAGACAGTTGCGACATCCGAAGAGACAGTTTCGGATGCAACAGAGACAGTTGCAGAAGAAGTAGTTCCTTCAGCAGAATCTGAGGCAGAACCGGTAAAAGAAGGAGAGGAGAAATAATCGCTTAGCGTTTAGGTTTACTATATGGCAAAAGAAACGACAAAAACAACAGTAAAGAAAATAGCACCTGTAAGCAAAAAAGAGGCAGTAAAGAAGACTGTTAAACCTGCAGCAAAGTCTGTTAAAAAAGAAGTGGTAAAAAATGCTACGGCACCAAAAGTTGCAACAGAAAAAGTGCAGGCTGAAGTCAAAGTTTCATCAAAAGCAGCAGGCAAACAAGTTGCAACAGTCAGTATCGATGTTGTCACTGTTTCAGGAAAAGTAACAGGGAAAGCAATGCTTCCGGGTGAAATATTTGGTGAAAAAGTGAACAAAGCTTTGATCGCACAAGCTGTCAGAGTATATCTGGCAAACCAGCGTCAAGGTACGGTTTCAACAAAAACTCGCGGTGAAGTAGAAGGCTCAACAGCAAAAATCTATCGGCAAAAAGGAACCGGCCGCGCGCGACATGGATCTAAAAGAGCACCAATTTTTGTCAAAGGTGGAGTGGTCTTTGGACCAAAACCACGTGATTACAGTCTTTCTATGCCGCAGAAAATGAAGCAAAAAGCATTGTTTAGTGCACTTTCTGCAAAAGTAAAAGATAAAGAGGTAACTGTTATTGACGGGCTTGGTGCAATTGAGCCAAAAACAAAAGTTTTTGCAGAAATGCTTAAAAGCCTTGGGCTTGCAGGGAAAAAACAGAAATTGTTGTTTGTTACTTCAGGAAGCGATGTCGCTTCTGTTTTGCGGGCGGGAAGAAATGTACAGGGAGTCAATTTTCTTCCGTCAAAGCAAGTAAACACGTATGCAGTGCTTGCGGCGAGTAAACTTGTTGTGATGAAGGATGCAATTGATGAAATGAAGGAGCATTTTTTGAAAAAATGAGCAGTGTTGTAATAAAACCATTAATTACAGAGAAATCAATGAATGATGTTACTCATGGTAAATATTCTTTTATTGTTGCTAAAGATTCCACAAAAGCGGCAATTAAATCGGCAATAAAAGCGCAATTTAATGTAACAGTTATAAGTATCGCAACAACTGTGCAGAAAGGAAAAACACAACGAGTCGGTGTGAGAAGAGTTGAAGTCGGTAAATCCGCATTCAAAAAGGCAACCGTGACGGTGAAAAAGGGAGAAAAAATCGGTATCTTTGAACCAGGAGGCGGAGAAGAACCGAAAGAAAAGAAGTAGGGTCTAGCGTCGAACATCTAGTTTAAAAAATATACCTAAATGCTCGAAAAGTATGAAAATGAAACGACTAAAAACAATTAAAAAGAAACATTCCGGACGTGATGCGTCGGGACAAGTGGTGGTTCGTCATCAAGGCGGTCAGCACAAGAGATATCATCGGCAAATTGATTTTAAGAGAGACAAAGTCGATGTTGTCGGAAAAGTTATCGGCATTGAATACGATCCGAATAGAACATGTGATATTGCTTTGATACAATATGCAGATGGCGAAAAGCGCTACATTTTGGCGCCGCAGGGACTGAAGGAAAATGATACAATTGCCAGTGGCAAAGGCGCTGATGTCAAGGCAGGAAACGCTCTGCCGCTTGGGGATATGCCTGCTGGTACAGTAGTGCATAATATAGAATTAACACCCGGCAAAGGTGGACAATTGGCTCGAAGTGCTGGCACCGGGGCTATTGTTTCATCAAGTGAAGGCGGATATGTGTTTCTTAAATTGCCGTCAACTGAGGTCAGACGGGTCAGAGCAGATGCGATGGCAACCGTTGGCCAACTCGGTAATGTTGAATGGAAAAATGAAGTGATCGGCAAAGCCGGACGCGCACGGCATATGGGACGCCGGCCAACTGTCCGTGGAGTCGCTATGAATCCAAGATCTCACCCTCATGGAGGAGGAGAAGCCCGTTCAGGTGTAGGACTCAAGTATCCAAAAACATATGCAGGACGAAAAGCAGTTGGAAAAACTCGGAAACCAAAAAAATATTCTGATAAATTTATTGTATCTAGAAGAAAGGCAGGAAAACATAATCCTGGGAAATAGGTATGAGTAGAAGTAGTAAAAAAGGACCATATATAGACGAAAAACTGTTACAGAAAATTCTGAAACAGAAGCAAAATGGCAAACATGATCCCATCAAAACCTGGGCTCGTGCAAGCCAAATTGCACCTGAATTTGTTGGGCACACCCTTATGATTCATAACGGTAAGCATTTTATTTCTGTCTTGATCGTTGAAGGAATGGTAGGTCACCGGCTTGGTGAGTTTTCGCCAACCCGAACCTTCCGAGGTCATGGAAAAGTGGTCGCACGTGAGATCAGTAAGACGTAAGGAGTTAGTATGGAAGTACGAGCAATTGCAAAAGCACAACGAATTAGTCCGAGAAAACTGCGTTTGGTCGCAGAGGCAGTAAAGCATATGTCAATTGATGATGCATATGGTGTATTGGAAGTGACACACAAACGCGCTGCGAAAATTATGCAGAAGACTCTCAAAAGTGCTGTTGCCAATGCTATTACCAATGCAAATCTCGATAAAAATAATTTGATGATTGCAAGTGTAATGGTCAATGAATCACCGGCTTTTAAGAGATTCCGACCATCCACTCGAGGGAGAATTCACCCCTACAAAAAGCGAGGCAGTCATTTAACAATTGTGTTGAAAGAGAAAGCAGTTGCTTCTGTGGGGGCGCCAAAAGCAGTAGTAAAAAAAGAAGAGAAGAAAGATGAAAAAAAGGAGGCTAAAAAATAAATGGGACAAAAAGTAAATCCACATGTTATTAGACTTGGAACAGTATATAGCTGGAGCAGTCGATGGTTTGACGAAAGAACATACAAAAATGCTGTTTTGGAAGACTACGGTTTGCGGACCATGCTCATGCAGCGGTTGAAAGCAGCAGGAGTTGCCAGTGTAGAAATTGAACGGTCAATTAATAATTTGCGAATTATTATTCACGTTTCTCGTCCTGGTATTGTGATCGGCCGCGGTGGAACAGGCTTGGAAGAGCTGAAAAAAGCGATTATGGCATTTTTTGTAAAAACACGTGGCACTAAAGCAGCGCCAAAAATGGATATCCGTGTCGAGCCGGTGAAAGAACCAAATCTTAACGCACAGCTGGTTGCAACCAACATAGGAGATCAGCTCATTCGCAGACTGCCGTTTAAGAGAGTTCTTAATTCAACAGCAGAGCGCGTCATGGGATCAGGTGCTTTGGGAGTTAAGATCGTTTTGACCGGACGTATCGGCGGTGCCGAAATCGGACGACGGGAAAAGATTCGTGTCGGAACGGTACCTGTCTCAACGATCCGTGAAAATATCAGCTATGCACAGGTTCCTGCGCTGACAAAAAAAGGATATATCGGTATTAAAGTATGGATCAACAGACCAGAAGGAAAGGAGATCATCTAGGGACTAGGGACTAGTTAGAATTTATTATGCTTACGCCAAAACGACAAAAATATCGAAAACAACAACGGGGAAGCATGAAGGGACTTGCAACTCGCGGCACCAAACTTTCTTTTGGGGATTTCGGCCTGCAGTCTATCCAGACAGGATGGATTACCAGTCGTCAGTTGGAATCGGCCCGTCGCGCAATTAGTAACTATACACAAAGAGGTGGCCGGACATGGATTACTGTTTTTCCTGATAAGCCGATTTCTAAGAAACCACCTGAGGTCAGAATGGGTGGCGGGAAAGGCGATATCGAGGCATATGTTGCGCCTGTTAAACCGGGAAGAATTATGTTTGAAATGGCAGGAGTAACAGCAGATGTTGCAAGAGAAGCACTTCGGCTCGCAGCACACAAACTACCTGTCAAGACAAGAATATTGATAAAAGGTGAAATGTAATTATGAAAAAAACAGAGGTTAAAAATTTAGAAACAAAAAGCGTTAAAGAATTGAAAAAATTAATTGAAGAAACGTATAAAGCGCTTGGTAAATTGAAACTTGATCATGCTCAAAATAAATTGAAAAATACGAGAAGCATTTTTAATACGAGAAAAGACATTGCTGTGATGCATTCTGTACTGCAGCTTGTGAAATCAAAAGTAAAGGAGGAATCTAGCGTCTAGGGTTTAGCGTCGAGCGTCTAGTTTAAAAAATATAACTAAACGCCAGCAGCTAGGAGCTAAACGCTCATAAATATATGGCAAAAGTATTAACAGGAAAAGTTGTTTCATTGAAAATGCAGAATACTGCAGTGGTCGAGGTATCACGACGAGTACCGCATCCATTGTACAAAAAGCTTTTAAAAGTAGGCAAACATTTCAATGTCGACACGGCAGGAAAGACAGTTGAAGTTGGCAATGAAGTACGGATTGTTGAAACAAAACCAATTTCAAAAACAAAATATTTTGCAATAAAGGAGGTCCTTACAAAAAAATAATATGTTACAGCTAAGAAGTATTGTAAAAGCAGCAGATAACTCCGGAGCGCGAGAACTCTATATTATTCATGTGTTCGGCGGATCCAAGAGAAAATTTGCAAGAATTGGTGATGTCGTGAATGCGGTTGTTAAATCAGCCATTCCAAATGGACAGGTAAAAGATTCGCAAATGGTGAAGGCTGTTGTTGTCAGAACGAGAAAAGAATTTAGACGGGCTGATGGATCATATGTCCGGTTCTCAGATAACGCGGTTGTGGTGATTGATAATCCGAAAGATAAAAACGTATTGGGTACCCGTATCTTTGGACCGATTGCCCGTGAGGTTAGAGACCGCGGTTTTATGAAAATTGCAAGTATGGCGATTGAAGTTGTTTAGAAAGGGACTAGAACGATTAAGTACTATGAAATTAAAAGCAGGAGATTTAGTAACAGTTGTAAAAGGAAAAGATGCCGGTAAAACGGAAAAAATAGAAAAGGTCTTTTCAAAAGAGGCAAGAGTGCTTGTCGCAGGCGTGAATCAATACAAACGCCATGTCAAAAGCCGCATGCCGGGACAAAAATCAGAGATAATTACGCTGACCAAACCCTTGGCAGTTGCAAATGTCCAATTGGTCTGTCCGAAATGTAAAAAATTGACACGTGTTGGCTATAAATTCTTGAAAGATGAGAAGGTAAGAATTTGTAGAAAGTGCAAGGCGGAAATTAATTAGGGGTTAGGTGCTAGGGACTAGAAAGAATAGTTTCCTAAAACCTAAAACCTAAAACCTAAAATTATGGATTTACAGAAAAAATACAAAGACGAATTAGTTAAAAAATTGGAAAAAGACTTAGGGGTTAAAAATCCTATGGCTGTGCCGCATCTTGAAAAAATTGTGGTCAATATGGGTGTCAAGGATGCAGCATCTGATAAAAAAATTATTGAAAAGATGAGTGTGGCGCTTGGACAGGTCACCGGACAGAAAGCAAAACCGACCCGCGCACGAAAAGCGATTGCAGGATTTAAAATCCGTCAAGGAGACACAATTGGTATTATGGTAACACTTCGGGGCAGAAGAATGTATGAATTTTATGACCGGTTGGTAAAAATTGTTTTACCGCGGTTGAAAGATTTCCGCGGTGTCCCGCGAGGAAGTTTCGACGGACGGGGGAATTATACACTTGGATTTCATGAATATTCAACATTTCCTGAGATTGATCCGGCAAGTGTAGAGAGGCTGCAGGGAATGGAAATGATATTTGTAACAACTGCGTCTGACAACGCACAAGGATTTGCTCTTCTTGAGGCACTCGGCATGCCGTTTGCAAAGGAGAAAAAGCAGTAATCGAGGCTAGAGTGTGGTATAATGAGCGTCTAGGCTAATAAAAGTATGGCAAAAACATCAGACATTGTAAAATTTAAGAAAAAACAAAAGTTCGCGGTTAGAATGGTAAACCGTTGTGGTATCTGTGGAAGGTCACGTGGCTATATGCGTCGATTTGGCCTTTGCAGAATTTGTTTCAGAGAACGCGCAATGAAAGGAGAATTACCAGGAGTATATAAGGCTTCGTGGTAATGTGAGCGTCTAGGGTCTAGTGTCGAGCGTCTAGTTTGAAAATATAACTAAACGCTAGCAGCTAGGAGCTAAACGCTAAATGAACTATGAATTACGTTATTGGAGATTTTGTTATTCAATTAAAGAACGCAGCACTTGCTCATCGAAAAGAGGTTGTTGCACCCTATGCAAATATCAGTAAAGCTGTAGCCCTTGTCTTGAAGAAAGAAGGATTTGTTGATGCAATCTCTGAGGAAACTGTTGATGGCAAGAGAATGCTTTCTGTAGCTCTTCGGTATCAGAAGAGAAAGCCGGCAATTACGGGTATTGATTTGGTTTCCAAACCTTCGCTTCGGACGTATGTTGCTTCTGCCGAGATTGGCAGCAAACAAGGACGGGCATCAACTGCCATATTGTCAACAAATGTCGGTATTTTGACCGGAAACAGTGCAATTAAAAAAGGAGTCGGGGGAGAATTGTTGTTTAAGATTTGGTAGTACGCTCTGCGCATAACGCTTAGGGTTATTTTTAATAAAAATACTATGAGTAAGATTGGGAAATTACCTATCACTATTGGAAGCGGTGTCACTGTTACTGTTGACGGACGAAATGTGAATGTCACCGGTCCGAAAGGAAACGGGACACTCACTTTGCCTGTCGGCATTGATGTGGCAATCGAGGAAGGTAAAGTTCTGGTAACTGCAAAAAAATTGGAGGATCGGAAAGTGAAAGCAATGTATGGTTTGACTCGTGCAAATCTTGCCAATTTAATTAAAGGCATGGATATTGGCTTTGAGAAGCAATTGGAAATACTCGGTGTAGGATATCGTGCACAGGTGCAGGGAGTTGATCTGATTTTGTCTTTGGGTTTTGCCCATCCCGTGAAATTTCACCCAAGAGACGGTGTTAAAATTGTTGTTGCAGACAATGTCATTACTATTTCAGGAAATGACAGACAATTAGTCGGTGAAGCGGCTGCAAACATCCGAAAGATCAAACCACCGGAGCCGTACAAAGGAAAAGGAATTCGATACAAGGGCGAGCGAGTCAGAAGAAAAGCAGGTAAAGCAGCAAAGGCTGCAGGAGCAAAATAACATATGAATGATAAACAAAAACAGTTGCACAGACAAATAAGAAGTCGTAAGAAAACGGCTTTGGTCACCAACCGTCCGCGGTTGAGTGTTTTCCGTTCTAATCAGTACGTGTACGCGCAGATTATTGACGGAAAAGGGAAAACCATTGCAGGAGTTTCGGAGACTGCGTTGAAAAAAGATACAAAAGTAACGCCAATTGAGCGAGCAAAGCAGGTCGGAATAGAGATCGCAAAATTGGCTCTGACAAAAAAGATTAAAGAAGTGGCTTTTGATAAAGGCAGATTCGCATATCACGGCCGTATTAAAGCAGTTGCAGAAGGAGCACGTGAAGGTGGGCTCAGTTTATAAGATATGAATAATCAACAGTCAACACAAAATGCACAGAGAAGACAGAGAGACTTTAATCAAACACCAAGTGAGTTTGAGGAACAAGTTGTGCAGATTAACAGAGTTTCAAAGAAAACCAAAGGTGGCAACAAAATCGGCTTTTCCGCATTAACTGTCGTTGGTGACAAAAAAGGCAAAGTCGGTGTAGGTCTTGGCAAAGCGCCCGATGTCTCAAATGCGATCAGAAAAGGCATTGCTCTTGCCAAAAAACATATGGTGAGTGTCCCTTTGGTCGATGGAACAATTCCTTTCAGAATTGATGTCAAAATCGGCGCAGCACGGATTATGCTTAAGCCGGCACCTCGAGGTAGTGGTATTATTGCTGGCGGTGCAGTACGCAGTGTTGTGTCAGCAGCAGGTATTGAAAATATCTCATCAAAAATGCTGGGAACAACAAACAAGATCAGCAATATCTATGCAACACTTGAAGCATTAAAAAGAGTTTCAGAACAGGCAGAAAAGACAAAGGTGAGACAGGAGACTAAAGGAAAATAAGGTTCTAGGTGATAGGGACAATACAGTTACCTAAAACCTATGACCTAAAACCTATAATCTAATTTATGAATCTAACACATGTTGAAAAATTGAAAACAAAAAGCAAAAAGCGAGTCGGACAAGGACACGGATCGGGACGGGGTAAAACTTCGGGTCGGGGAACAAAAGGTCAAAAAGCCCGCAATACAGTTGCGATCTATTTTGAAGGAGGCGCATTGCCTTTGACAAAAAGGCTTCCTTTTTTACGTGGTAAAGGTCGCAACCGATCTCTTCAGGAAAAAGCATATATTGTGAATGTCCAATCTCTCAATGTCTTTCCGAAAGGCACAAGTGTTACAATAGAAACATTGGCAAAACAGGGAATTGTCCAGCTTGATTTAGCAAAACAAAAAGGTGTCAAGATTCTTGGTGATGGTGAATTGGGTGTTGCGTTGACAGTGAAACTGCCGACATCCAAAGGAGCTGCCGCCAAGATCGAAAAAGCAGGCGGAACAGTTGAGGCATAAATCACAAAATTAAATGAACGGGATTTTTGACACGCTACGCAATAGTTTCAAATCGCCAGAGATACGAAAGAAACTTCTTTTTACCCTCGCAATTTTTTTCGTATTTAGAATTTTTGCACATATTCCCGTTGCCGGTGTCAATGTCGCCGAATTAAAACAGCTCTTCTCTAGTAATCAGTTCCTTGGCTTTCTTGATGTTTTTTCAGGCGGTACGCTTTCAAATTTTTCAGTTATGGCGTTGGGATTAAACCCATATATTAATGCGTCGATTATTTTGCAGCTTTTGACTATGGTGATTCCAAAGCTTGAAGAAATGTCCAAAGAAGGAGATTCTGGAAGGCAGAAGATCAATCAGTACACTCGCATTTTGACCGTACCGCTCGCTACTCTGCAGGCAATTGGTGTATATGCGCTTCTTAAGAGTCAAAGTTTGGTGACAACTCTCACGCCGCTTGATTTGATCGGATTTATTCTCACACTTGTTGCCGGCACTGTTCTTTTGGTATGGCTTGGCGAACTCATCACCGATCATGGAGTCGGCAATGGTATTTCTCTTTTAATTTTTGGCGGTATTGTCGGCAGACTCCCTGTTGCTCTGGGGCAGACATTTTCAACCACCAACACACAGGCAAGTTTGGGACTTATTAGTTTTGCGGCATTAAGTCTTCTTGTTATTGCTGGTATTATTGTGGTGAATGAGGCGACTCGGCAGATTCCCATCCATTATGCACGGCGTATGCGAGGGAATAAGTTATATGGCGGTCAGTCAACACATTTGCCCTTGAGGCTTAATCAAGCTGGAGTTATTCCTATTATTTTTGCTGTTTCCATTGTTCTTCTCCCTTCTCTTATCTCAAATGTCTTTCTATCATCACAGAATCAGGCGCTTCGCAATATTGCCGA
>Ga0206953_1053_pt2 | contig 21621 bp, 17 predicted proteins | sample Alteio_BWOrgHeat_36_FD_152977 | JGI IMG/M metagenome (GOLD analysis project Ga0206953, IMG submission 152977) | Enriched cells from forest soil in Barre Woods Harvard Forest LTER site, Petersham, Massachusetts, United States -... | ecosystem: Environmental > Terrestrial > Soil > Temperate forest >...
ATCACTTTGCGGACGCTCTTGCAAATTTTTCCTGTTGTCTCCAGATCATAACAAACAAGTCCTTCAGCGCCATTGTTAGGACACGAAATATCCCCTTCGATTATTTTGACACCGGTTTCCAGGACTAATTTTGCCGTATCAGCCCAATCTTGAATAAATTGTTTCTGCGTTTGACCTTGTCTTACCGTGCCGACAAAACTACCAACCAACACTTGTCCTTTGCCCGTGTAAGAGAGTGCTTTCTCCATGTCAGTTTGCCAGATTTCAGGTTTCTTTGATGGAATATTAAAAGAATTTGTTATCGCAATTGGCTCTTCAAAATGTGAATCTCCCAAAAGAGGTTTTGCTAATTTTTTAAGCGTCAGTTCGCCATCTACATGCACAGAAAGAATGTTGGGAAAAGGATGTGTTTTATAAAAATCGCTTCGGACTGTTTTATACACACAAATATCAAAACCTTTTTCGAATGCTGCTTTGATATAGTTGCTATTGAGCAAAGGCCCTGCCGGAATGCCGAAAGGAGCGTAAATGTTTTGTCCGTGATAGTCATATTGTGGATCGCCTGTTTGTTTAAAAATTTTTCCATCGGCGAATGCGCCAAAGGGGCCTTTTTCATAATTCTCTTCATATGTTTTCCCCGGATCATAAAATGGTGTTTGTAATTTTTTCATTTATTTGATTATAGCCGAATACGAAGTAAAGTACATACCTTCTATAGATCGTTTGAATTTTGCTTGCTAACGTTTCATTTTCTTAACAATGCATATTTCTATTTTTGTTATTTTAACGAGTTTAATTCAAAAAACGAATAAAGTCAAGGAATAATATATGCATTTTTATTATTTTATTCAGCTAAATATGAAAAATTAAAAATAGACTAATAAACTCTTTCTTTACTTTTCGTTAGTTTTTACTATAATGAGAAAAGAAAAATGATGACAAAAGTTTCCTATTATGACCTCAAACAAGAAATTATTCAAAAGATAAAAAAGAATGGTGGCTGGGTCAATGCCCACGCACATATTGACCGCGCGTATACGATTACAAAAGAGAATTTCCACTACACAAAAGCATCGCTTCAGGAAAAATGGGAGCTCAACAATGAATTAAAACAAACTTCAAGCATTGACGTTATTTATAGCCGTATGGCGATGGCTATTGAAAATATGCTTGAGCAGGGAGTTTCCTGTCTTGGAACGTTTATTGATGTTGATCAATATATTGAGGATAAAGCAATAAAAGCAGGGCAAAAAATTCGTGATACCTATAAAAAAGATATTACAATTGTCTACATCAACCAAGTTCATTACGGCGTTTTGGATAAAACGGCACGAAAATGGTTTGAAATTGGTGCAGAGTTTGTCGATATTATCGGCGGATTACCTGAGCGGGATAAAGGAAAAGAAGCAGAACATCTCGATGTTTTATTTTCGACCGCAAAGAAGATGAGCAAGATGGCACATGTGCATATTGACCAATATAATGAACCAAATCAACATGATACCGAGCTTTTGGCAAAGAAAACTATTGAGCATGGATTGAAAGGAAAAGTCGTCGGCATTCATGGTATTTCTATCGGTGCACAGAAAAAAGAGTATCGGGAACAATTATATAAACTGATGAAAGAGGCAGATCTTATGATGGTTGCGAGCCCTCTGGGATGGATTGATACGAGACGCAATGAGATTCTCATGCCCTTTCACAACGCACTGACGCCTGTTGATGAATTAATTCCGGCAGGCATGACCGTTGCTATCGGAACAGATAATATTGCAGATATCTACAAACCGTTTACTGACGGAAATATGTGGGAAGAACTGCATGCCCTTTTGGAAGCGGCACATTTTTATGATGTCGAAGAATTGGTAAAAATCGCCACAGTCAACGGACGAAAAGCTCTGGGAATTGCTTGATTAGATAGGTATTTTTCTGTAGATCTAGGTTAAAATAATAGCAGCGCGAAAACCCGTTTTCACTGAACCAGGCTCCATTCGTGGAGTTCCCACAACAAAACCTGTCTTGCCAGCATCACCATCTGCTCCAACTACAACTTTTCCATATCCCCTCCAAGGGGTGCTCGTTAACTCTTGCACATGTGTGAGGTTATCGCCAGGATTAATCCAGTCTGGATTGCGACTCGCCAATATATTGAGCTCCATGGCTGTCAGGGGGCGGATTACTTCGTTAGGATTGTCGTAACCACGAAGCGATGGTAAATCCATATCTTTAAAAAATTTATCTGAGACTTCTCTTAAGCCACTATTAATATCAGCAGGATCTATATTAAATCTGTTATGTCTAAGCGGTATCTCTTTTGCAATAATTGGTTTTCCTTCTTCATCTTCAACTTCTTTTCCTTCTTCATCTGTAAGTAGTTCTTCATGTACCCGAGAAAATCCACGAGTTTTGTTTAATCTCTCAGTAAATGGCGTATCTTCATATTTTTCAACTTCATGTTCACCATCGGCATCTTTAATAACAGTAGATGCTTTAGGCAGTCTTTCAACTGCTACCCACTTTCCTTCTGCAGCTTCAGAAGGAAATGGAATGTCTCCTCTCGCAACTGCTTCCCAAAATTCTCTATCTAAGCCTCGTGGGATAGAAGGATCATAGAGTTGTCCCAAGGATAAGTGGTCATGATCCCTCTTCTGTGCTAACGCTCTGGTCAACTCCTTTTTGCCTTGTTCATTTAGAGAAGGATCTGGAAGAAGATCGATTAGATCTTTTGTTACCTGTAACTGCCTCTCAACAGCTCTATCGGAATCTTGTGAAGCAGTAGGATTCAATCCTTCTTTCATGCGCAAATCCTCATGACTCCTCCAATTTGGGTACTTTTGTGCTAACTCTCTTGAGAAGTTACCTGGTCCTATTTTTCGTAAAGAGTCTACAGTATCCTCTCTGGGATGTAATACCGGTGGGATATAAAATACGTCAAATCCTTCGTCGCTTAAATTTTTTTCTACGTCACTCGTAAGATAGTCAGGGGGTGGAGAAATGGCAACTTTTCCTAATATAGGTTCCCATCTTTCTTGCTCACGTGCAATAAGCTCTGCTGAGTGAGCAGTTTCTTGATCTGGCGTATCTATTTTGGTTCCAAAACCGCTGTCTCCTGTTTCCATAGGTAAATTATATACTATAGATTAGTATGAAGAATTTCTACCAGTATAGCAAAAAATGTGGAGAGTGTTTAGGTGTTTGACGGACTAAAAAGAGCTTTTTCTTTTGTTACCACCATAAGTATTCCACAAATTACCACAACCAGCGCTGCAGTTATTTGAAGGAGGTTAAATGATTGTTTAAGTATTGTATATTCAAGCACCATTGTCACTACCGGAGCAATCATTAAAATTGATGCTGCCAGTGTCACTCCCAGCTTTTGTATGGAAAAACTAAAAGCGGTGGCGTTTACTGTCCATAACAAGCCGCTGGCGAGCGACCAGATGCTGAAGGTTAACAAGACAGGGGTGAAATGAAATACAAAGAGGCTTATTACTAGCAGCAATAATGCTCCAAAGAAGAATCTTCCCATTGTTAAAATAACCGGAGAAACATACTTGAGTGCTTTTTGGGAAAAGATATTGGCAAAAGCCACAAATACTGCACCTATGACAATGTACCTATCTCCTTGTTCCAAAGTTGCCAGAGCAAATTTCCCGATTGATACGAAGTACATAGCAACAATAATAATGGAAAAAAACAGCCAAAAAATTCGTGGCAATTTTTCTTTGAGAAAAACAGCAGCGAGTACCGCGGTCAATGCCGTAATGATCACTTGTGAAAGCGTCGCAAAAGTGCCTGTTGCTTGGGTAAGACCAAGAAAGCGGAATAAGATGAAAAAACCTGAGGCAAAAATACCTACAAGAAACAAAAGTTTCCATGCGGGTAATGGAATATTTTTTATTTCTTGTACAAACTCTTGCTTCTTATAGAGAAAAGCAAAAACACATAAAAAAAGTAAGCTAAAAAAAACACTTTGTGTTGAAAAGACAAAGGGATTAACGGTATGCGTTGCGCCTATTTTATCGACTATTCCCAGCATTCCGAGACTGATCATATTGATGAAGGCATATGTTGTGCCGAGTAAAAAATTTCTCTTTTTTTTCATGCGCGTATAGTTCAGTATACCATCAGGGTCAATTCATTTTTCTTCGAGGATATTGGTGAGACAATGGATGCCGCCGCCGGATTTCATGAACTCACCCGAATCAATCTCTATGGATGTATACCCGAGCTTTTTGAGTTTTTCTTGAAATGTCGGATTTCCTTTTTGGTGAATAACGTGACCATTGGTGACCACACTATTTGCACAAAAACCGTATGCTTCGTCTTTCGAAAACTCAAGAAGATTGGGTACTAATTTTTTCAATACTTCCCTACTCTTTTTATCAAATGCTTTCGGATAATAAAATGCCGTTTGTTCATCTATTGGTAAGAAGCCGACATCGAGATGGTAAAATTTCGGATCAGCGATTTGAAGCGGAACTACTTCAACCTGCAGGGCTTTACTAACCTCCTCGCAGGAATAGTCATCTGCACGATATCCTACACCGACAAGTAATGTATCTTTCCAGAAATAGGAATCACCATTGCCTTCAAAATACGCACCCGATGGTAAATATTCAATCTCATAGCCATTTTCTTCAAACCATTTTTTATAATATGGTGTTTCTTTTTGGCGCTCCCGATACCAGAAGTGACTGAGAAGGACTTTGTTTCCGTGGACAATCCCCTGATCTGTTGCAAATACCATATCAGGAACTCCAATTTCTTGATCAATTATATGCACGGTGATCCCTAAATTTTTATACGCATCGACTAGTTGGTTCCATTGTAAAAGCGCTTTTTCTCCATCAACAGTTCCTGGCTTCATCCATGGATTGATAACATAATTGAGTTCTGAAAAATGGAGAGGATTGCATACGAGGACCTGTTTAATTTGTTTTTGTTTCATAGGTATGAATCATGAATTAGGAATTATGAATCATGAGGATGAAGAGTTGTTGCTAATTCGCTTTTATCTTGCTTCCTGATTCATGCTTCCTGATTCCTTTATACCTTTGCTTCCTGAAGTTTTTTTACAAATTCCTGAGCGACAGTAACTGATGTGATCAGGGAGACGTTATGCTCTACTGCTTTTTGTCTAATGATTTTACCATCAGTTTGAGTTACTTGGCGATCCATGGGGATGTTGATAATGAGATCAAAACGGTTTGCATCAAGAAGTTCTCCTAGATTTGGCTTGAGATTTGGTTGGGAAATTTTGTTCACAAGAATTGATTCTACCCCATGTGCTGCAAGAAATTTATGTGTCTTGTAGGTTGCATACAATTTATATTTCATATCATATAAGCGTTTGATTGTTGGAAGCAGTTTCACTTTATTATTTCTTTTGCCAATTGAGATAAGGACTGTCTTTTCTGCTCGTTGGGCAAGTTTCATTTGGAGTGTATATAATTCGATAAATCCTGCAGAAGCATTTTGGTTGAAATCTGCAGCTCCTGATGTCATAAATGTTGCCAATTTTTCCTCAAAGATTGTATTTGGTGTTTCGACTGCGACTGCGTCTGAGTTTCCTTTATAGAGACGTACTTTTACTTTTCCACTAACTTTTTGATTGACATTATCAATATAGGCATTAAGATCATTCATGAGTGGTTCATACCACAATGCTCCGTAGCAAAGATAGGCCCATTTTGTATCAACTGTTTTTTTGAATTCATTTTCCATACGGGTGGAGACATATTTTTCTAAATCTTTATGTGCTGTAATAATAATTCGTGCAGCAGGTGCTTCATAAAGCCCACGTACTTTAAGTCCTACAACTCTGTCTTCAATAAGATGGACAATACCTACACCGTGTTTGCCGCCGATTTTATTAAGTTCCATAATAATATCCGATAATTTCATGTGTTTGCCGTTGAGTGCAACAGGAAGTCCTTTGATAAATTCCAGTTCAACTATTTCTTCCTCGTTGGGAGCATCTTTTGGAGGAGTGGTGATTTGAAGAATCTTCTCCATAGGCGGGATGAGCGCCGGATTTTCAATTTCTCCTCCTTCACTTGTCACACCCCACATGTTGTCGTCATACGAATAGGGTTTGTCTGCAGTTTGCCGGACAGGAATTCCGTGTTTTTTAGCGTATTCCAACTCTTCGATTCTTCCCATGCTCCACTCCCTGACAGGTGCGAGGACTTTTATATCGGGGTTGAGTGCGAGTGCAGTTCCTTCGATACGGACTTGATCATTGCCTTTTCCTGTGCAGCCGTGTGCAATCGCATCAGCGCCTTCCTGAGCCGCAATTTTTACTGCCCATTTTGCAAGAAGTGGTCTTCCAATTGGAGTGGACATATGATAACCGCCTTGATATTCTGCGTTTGCTTTAATGCCTTTGGATATATATTCATTTGCAAACTCATCTTTTGCATCAATCACAAAAGCTTTCACTGCGCCGAGTTTTATTGCTTTTTGCTTTACTTCTTCAAGATCATCAGCAAGTTGACCGATATCAATAGTTAGCGCAATAACTTCCGCTTTATATTCGTCTTGGATCCATTTGAGCATTACTGAGGTGTCCAGACCTCCCGAGTAAAGGAGCACTACTTTTTTTACTTCTCCCTTTTTCCCTTCATATGATGCCACTTTTGTATATGTCAATTTTTGCATATTTTGCCCCTTTTTTTAAAAAAATAACCTTTTCTCTCGGTAAAAGTAATTATTTTTTGATTATTATGTTAATAATATAGAATAAATGAAGATTTGTCAAGAAGTGGGTTTAGAGATATGTAGCAAAAAGAGTATCAATGCCATTTGTGCCCACATTCTATTTTCAGCTTGGTGAAAGACCACAGATTGTTCTCCATCTATTACTTCTGCGGTAACTTCATTAGCACGATAAGCAGGTAAATCGTGCATAAAAATCGCATCCTTTTTCGCCTGTTTCATGAGTTTTCCTGTGACTTGATAGGGAGTAAATACTTTCAGTCGTTTCTCTTTTTCAGCTTCATCGCCCATACTGATCCAGGTATCGGTATAGACAACATCAGCATGTTTTACCCCACTTGCGGGATCGTCTGTTTCGGATATAGTAGCTCCTGTTTTTTGGGCAAGCTTTTTTGCTTGGGTGACAATTTTTTTATTCATATAGTACTGTTTCGGTGATGCACAGACAAACGTTACACCAAGAAGTGCAGCTCCAAGACAAAGTGAATGTGTGACATTGTTCTCTCCGTCTCCAACAAAGGCGATAGTGAGATTCTTATATGTTCCTTTGTTTTCCAAAATAGTTAAAAAATCAGCGAGTGTTTGACAGGGGTGCTCCATGTCTGAAAGAGCATTGATAACAGGGACTTTGGAGAATCGTGCCAATACTCTAACCGCTTGATGCTTAAATGTCCGTGCCATGATTATTTCACCCATGCTTGAGGCAACCATTGCAGTATCTGCGACAGATTCTCTCATACCCATGCCAATATCATTGGGTCCAAAAAAAACCGCGTGTCCACCCAACTTTGTCATCCCAATTTCAAAAGAAAGTCGTGTCCTCAGACTCGGCTTTTCAAAAATCATAATAAGACTTTTGTTTTTCAAAAGTTCCGGAAGTTTCTGTGTCTGCTTGTACTCTTTTTTGAGTTCAAGAGCGAGTGTCAGAATCTCCACAATTTCTTTTGCCGACAAATCAGCAATTGATAGCAAGTTTTTCCGTTTCATGTTGTGTGCAGGTTAAAAGTGATGTGATTGCTGCTGTAAATTTGCCCATTTCTTTATTATATCTTTCTTTTTCATGTTTTACTATTGCAAAGTACCGTCCAAGAGATAAATTACCGGTTCCACCTAAATGGTGTGATTGTTTTATCGTTTGTTCCGGGTTATGCGTAAGGTTGTCGTCTAATTTTTCTTTTATTATCTGGTAAGCTTCTCTAAAAGGCATCCCCTGCCCTACAAGCTGCAGTACACTATGCGTGGCATAGATTTCCGGTGTAAGAGCTTGTTTCATCTTGTCTTCTTGCGGATGTAGTTTATGTATCAAAATATTTGCCACCCGAATACAATCAAGCGTCAATTCAAGACTTTCCATAAGCGGCTTTTTAGTGTCTTGCACGTCTCTGTTATATCCGGAGGGTAAATTGCCTGAAATTCCTATAATCTGCAGATAATTTCCCGTAACAATATGTACTTTGCTTCGAAGAAGTTCAGCAAGGTCTACATTACCTTTCTGCGGCATTATACTACTTCCCGTACAAAGGTCATTAGAAACGGTAAAATAATTGAATTCTGCTGTTGTAAACAAAAGGACATCTGTTGCAAATTTATTGATATCCTGAAGAATTGTAGAAAGCGTTGCAAGTATCAATGATTCAATTTTACCTCGGGAGTTTTGGCAGTAGAGAGAATTTATTTGTACGTTTTCAAATCCAAGGAGTTTGGCAGTATATTCCCGATCAAGATGTAAAGGTGCACCATATCCGGCTGCCGAACCGAGCGGTGATTTGTCGTTTAATTCATGTGCTGTTTTTAATTGATAGAGGCTGTCAAGAAGTGATTCAGTGAATGATGCTCCCCACATGCCGACAGAGGAAGGCATTGCTTTTTGCATATGTGTATATCCCGGCATAGGAACAAATTCATATTGCTTAGAAAAGGCATAAAAACTAGAAATAAGTTCAAGCAGTTCCTCCCAAATAAAAAGCAAGTGTTCTTTTGTATAGAGTCTAAGGTCTGTTAACACCTGATCATTTCTTGATCGTCCTGTATGAATTTTTTTGCCAACTTCACCATACTTTTCTGTCAGGAAATTTTCGATTTTGGTATGAATGTCTTCATCTCCTTGTTCGAGTATAAATTTGCCTTTTTTATGTAATGCAAGTATTTCCAAAAGTCCTGTTATGGCAGTCTCTTCTTCTTTTTTGGTCACAATCCCGATTTTCTCAAGCATTTTGACTTGCGCAATAGAGCCATAAACATCATATTTTGTTAATTGTTGATCCAGGACAAGGTCACCTTTTGTCTCAAAGGATTCAATAAAGCTATCCATTGTCTGATTATTTTTTTGCCAAAGTTTCATGCTAACGGTTTCCTTCCTGATGTCATGTCATAGACTACCATCCTTACAGGGTGAATGCCTCGTTTAACAAAAGTAGAATTTACTTCTCCTAACGATGGAAATTTATAGGGTTGCAAGGCTCTATGGCCACCTGCATTATCTACAGCGACTAATGCCAGCGCTCTTTGTGCATTCGGTTCTACTAGCAATGAATGAGTCGCTGCTGTTTGTAATACCTGTGCTGCGAGTCCTTTTGGTGCCTCCCCTCCGACTTTAACCCACGTGCCAACTTCCATATCACCCTTTTTAATAACACGTGGCTCACCAGTTATTAGTGATTCGGGTGCTGGCCAATATTGAGCAACAACTAACGGTTCATGTGAATGATGTTCATCCATATCGCCTCTCCGTCTCACAGCAACTATAAACTTTCCTTGTGCTATATTTGCTGTTACTTCATCAGCACCAACCACTTTCATGTTATGACTGTTTGCAGTTGTCCTTTCTTCAATTTTTTCAGCTAGCGGCGTAACTGCTAAAAGTTTCACTGCGTCTCCTACATACATAGCAAAATCAGGTCCGGCAGTTGGTATTTCTATAATTTGTAATCCTTTTTCTATCAAATTTCTCATAAATAGCTAAGCTAATGCTTACTATGATGGGACACAACAATTTTGTCCCATCAAAAAAGCCCTTGTAAATTCCTCAAACATGCTGAGAAACTTACAAGGGCCCCAAGATTAGGACGGTACCACCTTGCTTTTTAGCTCATAAAAAAACCACCTTTCGGTGGAGTGAAATCAGCTAATTCTTAATTATCTGCGCTCCGTTACCGACACGCTTTGTCGTATTTTTACGGGTGACTTCCGGCTTAGTAATGCTTATTTAAGGCTTTCTCCTAAGCAGCTCGTACCCTGCGGGGCACTCAAACGCTTTTTTAGATTAAAAAGATTGTAACACAAGAGATTTTTATTTGTCAACAAAGCTTCGACCAACGATTGTGATAACTGGTGTCCGTCAGTAGATCAAAAAGCCCGCTATCTATTCTTGGCAAAAGCTACGTGATATCACCAGTGGCTTTTCGTATAGATATCTCAGGGGCATACCCGTTACGTGCAGTCAGAGTTTTTACATAAGCAGCAGTATGGGCCTTAGAAGCAGCGGCTACTTCTTCTTTTGACAATCCAGTGAGAATCTTAATTTTTTTGTCTAGATCTGATAATTCCTTGGGCTCCACTTGTCCCTCCGTTTCCGGTTTCTCAAGGACGAGACGGCGGTGGTTTACGTGACTGGTCAGTACCCTCCCATCAGCAGTGAATCTATATGTTGTACGGTTGTATTGGGTTCCATCATATAAGGTAAAACCGATGTGTCCGAGTTCACCGTCCCCTATTTCATTTTCGCCGTTGACCCAGCCCCATATAGATGAATTCACATCCTTACGAGCAGTAGCCTCTTCTCCATCTCCAATATTACCATGCTTCAATCCTAAAGCTACCATGTCCCTAAACACAGTTTGACCGATGCGTTTTTCCGCTTGGCCACTGTCTAGATTTGAAAGCCCTGGCTCTATGTCCATATAGTTAGAGTATACAAAGTGGCTGACTTGCTGTCTACTATTTCCTATCCTTGTTGAGTTGGGCTTATTTGGAGGTTTGTTGTTCTGTAGAGAAAGTATGTTTTATATGAAAGGAGTTTGAAAAATGGTATATGTGAGGTCAGTATTTATTCCTAAGAAGCAAGAACGTCAAGATACTCCTGTGGCGCCCGCGTTTCTGGTATGGTATGGACTCTCACGGCAAAAGGGCGCCTGTTCTCATCATAATAGGTTGTGATATTGGCTACTAAGGAAACATCTTTACTGACGCCATATTTTTGTACCATGGTTGGTTGCAGGTTGCGTCTCACAAATCGTTCTGTTGACGAATGCGCATATCGCGTAACAGCATTGGGTAACTCTCTCTTGGACGATTGATTGCGCCATAATACAGTTACGTATGTTTGAACTGAATCATACCGAAAGGAAGGCTCTCCGTCTTGATCAATCACTCGATGACTGAGTGTTTCATGAACGAGAGCCTTTGGATTTATTCCTAAAGTTTTCGCTATAAATGAACTTGGCGTTGTCATGGATGATCCTTCTATAGCACGAGAAGAGCCGCCTCGTCTTCTTACTTCTTCTTCCCACGCTTGTGCATCTTGGGTATAAGTAATATCACCGAGTTCATCCGCGACTTCTGAATCTCTTTTTGCGGTTTTTATACCATCAGGTTGATCTTTGTTGGGTTTTGCTTTTTGCATAAGCGCTGAAAAAAGTTCTGGATCGTCAACAATTGCTCTGCCAAGGTCTCTACATTTTTGATGAAATGCCTCCTCTCCTTTTCGAAATTTATTTAATAGGACAAGAAAGGTATTAATTGCATCTCGTTTGTCCGGCATTAATGCAATACGACTTTGCTCATTTCTACTGAACCCTACTTGTGTGAGTAACCCGGCGCGCATATAAAAATTTAATACCTCGGATATATGCTTTCTTTGATTTGTTTCATATCGTTTATCTTTTGGAAAATCGGAATTAGGAGGATTGAGAGCAGCATAGACATTTGCTGTGTTAAATGATTCAGGAACTGTTATTGTGTCAGTCTCACGTTCATGGTGCGAAAAAATTAACTCTGCAACCCTGAGTGAAATAGTTTTCAAGCCTGGCGCTAAAGGAATTTTTGCTGGAAGAGCAATATCTGTTCTTTGAAAAGACGAAAATGGAGCATCTGCTTCTCTTGATTCACGGGAAATAATGCCAGCTTTTTTCAAACTGGCAAGATGACCATCTAATGCTTCTTCTCCCATCCATACTGAACGGCTATCGCTAGCACGTAACGACCTAGCCAAGTCTGCAGGGGTAATATCATGTTTGTTTTTTGCTAATTCTTGAAGTATTTTTAATCTTAATAATGTTCCAGTTAACTCAACATTATTAGCTCCTTCATCAGGGACATCTTTTCTAAATTTCCCGAAGCGTAATCCATGCAACTGAGATAAAGATATTTCAGGATATGCTTGGGCATATACAAGGCTTGCCCCAGCCCAGGCTTCAGCCATAAATTCTGCAGGACCATCAGCTTTTTGAACAAGCATTCCTCCTTTTATTCCCTCTCCCGTTGTTACGGTGACGAGATGTGCAGGTTTCATTGATCTAATACACCATTCTCCTACTGTTGATCTACCAATATCTTTCCATCCACTAGCAGTTTGGTGATCAATAAAAAGACGATGTAATCCGCTATAACCATAGCGTTTGTATGGTTCCATTAACAGATAAATTCCAGCTTTTGCTACACTGTTGCCAACGCCAGCTGTTAGCACCGCCATAATATCAAGACTGATTGGAGGCTCGTGAGGTTCGGCTTCCTTTTCTGCTTTGGGGTCAATTCCTAGGACTACAAGGGGAAATTCGTGACCAACATGAGGTACTCTTGTACTTCTGTGGTCACTTGGTTCTCTTCTATTGGGTATTCTTTTTTGTGCAGGCTTCAGTTGGGAATGGGGTCGTTCGGGCCGCTGAGCTGTTTGTCCTAATAACTGTGCTAGCGCTTTTAGCTCTTGTGTTGGGGGAAGAACACTCCTCACTTGTTTACGCAAGAGACGTCCTACTTTTTGGGTTTCAACTATGCCACCAAGTAAATCGTAAGCCAAGAGAACAGTATTTCTTCCAACTTCTAGATCATGTTGTATTTCATCCATCGAAGGAAGTATGGCTCCTAAAGAGTAATTTCCACCTACTATGTCTTCAAGCAGTTTAGCTGCTACCCACATCTGCGTTGTTTGTCTCGATGTTGTTTTTTCCCGCGAAGTTTTCGGAGAAATTGTTTCTCCTGGTTGCCTTACAAAATTACCTCCACCCGTTCCTCTCCTTTTCTCAATACGACCTTTTTCCACAAGTATACCAAGTGCTTGCCTTACTGTCCCTCTACCAGTATAAAAGATTTCAGTGAGCCTTCCTTCTGATGGCATTCTGCTGTCGGGACCATATATTCTAGCAAATGTTTCTAGTGTTCCTGCAATTCGTTGATATTTAGGTTTTCTAGGTTCTCTTTCCGCCATGTATAGCGTAAATATACCATTTTTTGAGGCGCAAATCAAACTATGGGTTTATTTCGAGGTTTGCTTTTCTGTTGTGAGGAGATTACATCATTAAGTTTTAGGGATGGTGTGTGTTTTAACTGCAATAGGTCTTTTTCTTCCGTCAAAATAGATAGTGAATGTTCTTTTTAAGATATCGCCTACTTTCATGCTGAACATACTGGCTTCTTCGGGGGTTGCCGCAAATTCTCTCGTTATAGTTTTGGTATCAGTTAAAATCTTACGTAAATCGATCTGAGGGGTACTATCGCGTACAGGAAAATAAGTATATGTTATATCATGTAAGTAAGGCTGAACTTGAGGATCAACAGTTATATAGCGACTTAAATTTATGGTTGATGTAAGAGCACCTTCTGGAATTTGAAGCATGTTCGCTATAAGAGTTGGCGGTTGCTCAATCATCTTTCTAACATCCTGCTTTGGAGTTGCACCTCTTTCATGTATTGCATCTTCCCAATTCTCCTGGTGTTGAGATTCTGCTGGAAGCCAAAGACGAGTCTGATGAGCCAAATCTTCTTGTTGTAATATATTAAGAATTTGACCACTTGTTTTTACTGGGATGTCATATTGTTCAGCAACTGCTTGTATGGTCTCATTAGTAATTGCTATTGTTGCTCCATGCAATATCCGAGCACGTAAATCGTCTGTTATATCTACAATTACATCTCTTTTTGCAAGTGGTCGGGCTGGAGTATCAAGAGAAGCAGCTTCGATTTCTTCTCCTGAATCTGCAGGGATAACGGTCACTTCGGCTGGAGATTTTGGCACTTTATGGGACGTTGCTTTAGCTTTTGCAAGTAACGGTAAACGTCTTTCAGAATTTCCGCTCGTTTTCCCTACTATTTCCTCTCCAATCCTGATACTCTCGTCATAATATGCTCGATCTCCATTTCGAAATTCCTCAAGCATTATTGCATATTCCTCAAAAAGTTTTCGAGAAGTTTCAGGTACCCAGATACGCTTTTGGTCATCTTTACTTAGTCCGATATTCTCAATATAGCCTTCCCGAGCTAAATGATTAAGGACTGCAGACATTCTCGCGTTTAAGCCTGCATCCAAAGCATCGAAACGTCTTATCTCAGGATAGGTAATACATAATGCTCTATAAACCATATCGTACGTAAAAGGGCTAGGGCAAACAATATGCTTGGTGTCACCTTGAGGAGTAATAACTGAATAAACTTGTCGCTGAAGCGTAGCACGATGCCCAAGCGTAGGAGGATCATCTGTAGGACGATCTTCTTTTAAAGCGAACTTTGCATAAGATTTACCTTTTTCTTTTGTTTCTATATTGATAAGTTTTGCATCTTCAAGACTTTTTAGTTGCCACCATAGTCTATTTAAGAGAATCTTATTGTTATGGCCTTCTCCAAAAAGTGCCTCAGTAAGATGTTTTTGGGAAATAACATTATCTACACATGCCAGTTCTTGTAGTACTCTTATTTTTAGTAAGGTTCCGCTTAATGCGTTTGTTGATGTATCTTTCTCTAATGGTCTAAAAGCCTGCAATTGCGATAATGAAACATCAGGATGATCTTCGGAAAATAATAGCGATCTTCCAGCGAATGCAACTGCGAAATAGCCAAGGTCAGTATCATTTCTCTCATAGAGCTTTGCCCCTTTGGGTCCCGTTGTTACGGTAACTAAACCCGCTTGTGCAAATGAAGCTTCACACCACTGACCTAGAGTTGCTTCTGAAAGGCCACTCCATCCTTCCCCGACTTGATTGTCGACAAGCACATGGTAAAGAGCAGTTTCTGTTTTCGGACTGCCTGGAGACATTAAGGTAAACATTCCCGCTTTAGCCTCATTATTACCAACACTTCTGCATAAAGTGGCAACGATACTAAGGCTTAATCTTGGAAGTTCTCTTTCAACAGCTCCCGCACCAAGAAAGATAATAGGAGGTGTCCTCTTCAGTAAAGAGTGGATTCCTGCATTCCAACCCAATTGAGTCATTGCAGCATCTTTACCTGCTCCATTTGGCTGCCCCTCAGTCATATAGAGCAGAATATATCATTTCATGAGGCAAAAATCAAACTATAAGACAGTTTTTGGTGCTAGTTTTGCGTTTGTCTTTCTGTTGCGGTGAGGAGGTTTTCCCAGAGCATTGCGACATTGATTGGTCCGACGCCACCGGGAGTTGGGGTGTAATATGAGGCTATATTTTCAATTTGTGAGACATCATAATCTCCATGGAGTTTGTTATTCTCATCTCTATTGATGCCTACGCTTATGAGGATGGCTTCTTGTTTAATATTTTCTGCTTTGACTGTATTTTTTCTTCCAACTGCTGAGATAATGATATCTGCCTGTTTCATAATTTTTTCAGGTTCTTTTGTTTTGCTATCGATTACTGTTGGTGTTACGGCTAGTTTTTTAAAATATTCGATAATTGGTCCACCGCCTGTCGGGCCTTTGCCAAGAAGGACGATAGTTTGTTTTGATAGCCATTTCTTAAATTCGGACGGTTTTTGTTTAGTTGTTAAGCTGTGTACTTCTTCCAATATCTTTTTAACAGCCAAAGGAAGCGGGAGTGTGTACGGCGAATCGGGATGAAATCCGTCGATATCTTTTTGTGGATCTGTAAGTAATTCAAGCTTTTCTACATCAATTTGCTCAGGTAATGGACGCTGAATCAGAATTCCGTGAACAAAAGGATCATTATTAAGCAGTTTTACTTTTTCTTCAAGCTCTTCTGTGGTAACTGATGTTTTATACTTGAGAACAGTTACTTTTGCGCCGATTTCCTCTCCTTTTTTTTGCTTTTGCGTGACATACGCAACGGACGCAGGGTTTTCTCCGACCAATAATACGACAAGATGAGGAGTGATATTCTTTTTCTTTAATTTCTTAATGCGTTCTTTGAGTTCTGTATATAAGGTATCAGCAATTCCCCGCCCATCAAGTTTCATTGATTTTATTATACATGATAAATAGTTTTATAGATAATGGCATCTATTAGCGTATTTAGGAGAAATAAAACTGTATGGAACTAGTAACTGAGCCTATTCGAGTTATTTTTTCAATGCGGGTTTTGGCACATTAAGGCGATAACCTGCTCCGCGTACAGTCATAACTATTTTTCTAGGATCGTCTGATTTTTCTCCTAATGCTCTGCGCAATTCTAAAACGTCCACCTGAACGGTATTTGGATTATATTCAGTTACTCTATCAGAATAAGCATAATATAGCGTCCGTGGTTTGACTATTCTTCCAGGATTCTGCATGAGTTTTTCTAACACTGCATACACGCTAGGGCGTACATAAACAGGTCCGTCATCAGGTCGTAGAGGTGATATCACAGTATGTTCATCGGGGTCAATGATAACCTCGCCATGAAGTGTTAGACATCTTCTCCGTTGCTCTGTCTCCTGGTGGGGCTCAGCTGCCTATAGGCATATCTCTTTACCATCACATTGTAGGAAAGGATTAATATTTTTGCAATCTATTGTTCGACCTACGCGGGTAACAAGGACATCAAAAGAAACAGGATCCAAATTTCCTTCTGTTCCTCTACATACTCCAAGTGCTGTTGCAGTTATTTTGGTTTCTGGTGTGCCCATAAACGTATAGCGTATTATAGCAAAATGAGGTAGGAATATCAACTATAGGCTAGTATTGACCCATAGTTGATATGTGAAAAGATTTTGCTTATAATTCAGGCATCATGGTAACAGAAAATGGTGGTACCCATCAAGCGCGTTTGACGGGAGAATCTATGGGATGGTCTCCTACTTTTACTCGAGAGCGAATACTTGCAGGTGAGGTTACGCAGCGGCAAACCTTTGGATTTATGCGAGGGAGTTCCCGAAGAGTCTTAGGGCCTCTTTTTGATTCTGATGTATGGGATAGATCAATGCGTCCCGCAGTAGTAATGGGAGAAGGTAGACCTATAAACCCTGCTTTTTCGCCTTATGTGGCAGGTATGCTCAGAGTAGCGCACGCTTTGGCTATACAAGACCATTTAGAAGGTATAGATCCTGCGAATGCCTATATTGCGACAAGAATTTTTCTCCACGCCGAAAGATTCAGACGTTTTGAAGAAGCTGAAAGAGATGTCACTGCAGGAAAGGGAATTGATGCAAGTCAAGTGATTGCATGGAATGCAGCGGATGATGATGGAAAAAAAGCGATTGTTACGCAAGCGATCAATAACATAGCTGATTCAGGCAAACAAAGAGAAAGAGCGCGGGCAATGGCTGGACAACTTGCGTCATTTGCTCAGGAGCATGAGCTCGGTGAGCATATTCCATTACTTGATGGTCTTGCGCGTATTCCGTTACTGGATGAAGATAGGCAGGAAGATGCTTTGATAGCAGTGCTCCCTGGTCTATCTGCATTACCACCTGCGACTTTTGCTCCGGAGCCTGTTGAACAAGTGCATGCTCCAGTAGTCACATCCGACCGCGCTGAGTCTCCCCGTCGAGCATCAAGAGCTCTACGCACTGAAATAAGAAGAGAACGTAAACAAGGTCCGGATATAGAAGGAGATCTTCCGTTATCAGATGAGGAATTTGGTACTCTTATGGCTTCTGCTTTGAACCATCTTGGCAAAATACTGGTTATTATGGCAATGCAATATAATAAACCGTATAGTGAGAGTGGATTAGGAAGAGAAACTGCGGCATTACAGAATGCAAGTCGAGGGTGGCCATCTATGGATACAGGGAAAAACGCAATGGGGTATTGTAGGAATTCTTTAGCTCTAGCTGGTTTAATAACGACCGTAGTAGTAGATGGACATGATCAAGTTCAGTTAAGTGATTATGGTTGGCGGATGCGTGGGGTGGCAGGACATTTAGGAGTTCTATCCGAACGATTCCCACACTATATATTGGGAGAGGCTCTTGGCAATACAGCTTCAAGTAATGCAAAGGCAACTATAGTCGCGACTGCGGAAGGAGAAGTAGAATATAAGAGACGTGCAGCACTTACTCGATATAAAATATTTGAAGTATTATTGGCTAGTAAGCACTTGCCTATTGCTCAACATGAACTTATTAAGAGGCTCGGGCCTGATTTTGATCGTGGAATAGTTAGTGATACTCTCGATAGAATGGGTAGAAACGGTATCATTATGTGTGATGGAATAAAAAACAACACTAGATTTTCCTATTTTGAACCAGTTGAAAATCCTCCTTCAGGTGATCCAAAAATGTATGGCGTACGAGAACCATTACGAGTAGTTATGGATTGGATTAGAACAACGCACGGGCCATTTAATATTGATGATTTTGCAAGTGTTCCTGCTAATCAGCATATAATGGCTACATGGTCCACAAGAGTAGTTAAAATTTTTTCTGATCTAGTAGATCTTGGGTATCTTAGAAGAGCAGGCCAGGGATTTGATAGTAAAGATCATTCAGCGATAGATCTGAAGCCCCAACAACGTGAATTTCTTACAGAACTCACACGCATTCTGAAAGAAGTACAGAGAGGAAAAGGAGAATTTCTTGCCGAAGGCGATCGTCTTATAGATGAAATTCTTAATAGTTCAGACAAAAGAAGATATACAGCTTTGATGCGTAAAGCGCAAAGGGATTCCCGCCAGGCAAATAGCCAGTCGACTAAAACCACAAAAGAGGAAATAGTTGAAATTGTAAACGATCCCCCTCCAGGTTTGCATGTTGATTCTGATCAGGTTCAACAGGCGCTTACTTTTGTCTATGAACGAAGGTATTCAAGACCTTATATAATGAAGCTTTTAGCTGAACTGGCTGAAGAAGGTCGTATAACAAGAATAAAAAGAGGATCTCAACATCACTATACTCCTGTAGTAGAAGCTGATCCTACGGAGAATGGTGCGGTTTAAGCCGTTGTTTGCCCAGGAATAGTTAGTGTCTATACTTCTGCCGCTCCTTCTGCAGAATCTTGAGTCTATCTTACTCCTTTAGTAAACAGGTACTTTTTTTATATCTCTTGAAAGGTATGGTAAAAAAGTCAGTAATTTGTCACGTAAGAATTAAGTAAGGGAGTATAATGGCTGGGTTGGATAGATTAGTAGGAAGGCAAAAACTGTCTTTTTTACCTGTTATCTTTCCCTGTGTTTACTATTTTACAATGAGTAGCAAAGAACATCAGTATCCGTTAGGGTATATTGGTGAACAACCAACCTTGAATGAGGTACATGCCGAATCAGTTGGTACTGTTTTTGGATCAGCGGAACTTGGTGCAATATACAATACGTATGGGTTAGTAGGACTGTATGCTGCACTAGATGAAGCTGACACTACGCAGCTAGAAAGACTTTATACAGCACCAGTCGAAGGTGAAGATCCTACGCAGTTTGCAAAATGTTACGCTAGAATACATGAAGTTAAGCAAGATTCTAAGGGAGATCCTGCAGAGCGAGAAAGACTTTCTGCTACAGTAGATGCTCTACCCAGGCAAGTACAAAAATTCTATGCTGCAATAGAAGCGCGATTGAATGATCCTGCTGAGGGGGTAATAGGACTTAAACAGGCAGTCAACAAGCGTATGGATGAATTTGCAACTTATCTTCCTCATGGAGACTTTGATATTGTAATTCCACCCATGGGACAAACTGGTTTATTTGGCAGGGCAACTCACGGCTCAGGCCGTCTGGTATGTCCTATTGGAGAAGAAATTCTTCCTAACGGAGACCGACAGGTTACGAGTTTTCTTCTTGCAGACACGCCTCCTAAACAATATCCTACGCTTATAGCTGTATCGAGTAATTGTGAACGCGGTTTTGATCCGAAGACTGCTATACCCAAACTGACTTTTTGTTCAATTCTTGATCGTCCTGATGTGAGGAGTCAGTCTGTCCTCGGTCCCGAAGTGGTTTATTCTCCTTTAACGCCGCGAAAAGCATATAGAGGGCCTGCAGGGCCAAGAGTTGGTCTTGTCAAAGCAGCATAGGGTTTGAGGATTACTCATTTTTTCGTTTTCACTTCTTTATTTTTCAAAACTCTTGTGGATTCTCAAAGATATTTACTTTCCTTGCCTCATCACGCGTAAAGTTCCTCTAGGTTCTCTTTTATCTGGAATTTTTTGGGGTAGGACTCTTCGACCTGTACCATTATCTCCTAATGAAATGTGGGGGTGATCACTGTATGCAGGATTCCATAACTCATGAACAAGCTGGCTAACAACTCTTCTTTCAAGATCTAAGCTTACATGAAAAACAGAGCCTATTTGCCTACTTACTGTTCCGTATTTTTGAAGCTCTTTAACGTCTGAAGGGCTCATTGCGGCTTTTCTTCGGTGAGTAGCAACAGGCATTCCCATCAAATTTACTATATCTGTATCAACTATCCCTGTAAAATATCACCTGTCGGGTAGTGCACTATCAGGTCTAGTCCAAAAATCTACACTGGTAGAAGGTTTACTATAGGAAAGCCAGACTGGTACGTGGAGAGGAACCTCAATTAAGGAATAGTCGGTAGTGCCTCCTTTATCTGATCTCCACGCTATTTGAAAGTCAGAAGAAGGACATCCAAAAACCATCCAAGTTCCAATCTCCTTGGTGGTGAGTATTCTATCGCCACGGATGGAATTATAGCAAAAAAGAAGAGACAAGATCAACTATGGGGTGTGCATTGTGCTTACTTAATCTTTCATCAAACATGTTGCTGAAGCGATGAGGTCTGATGCATGGGAGAAGCGCATCAGGATAACTCCTTGGGTATCTCTGGAAAGCTTAGGAATTGATGAAATTGCAAGTTTTACAATTTGTCCTTTTTTGGATGTGATAATAATTTCTTCACTGTCAGGTGGGATAATTTGTGCCGTAACAACTTGCCCTGTCCTATCCGTTACTTTTGCAACTTTCACGCCTTGTCCTCCCCTATTTTGCAGCGGAAATTGATCAACAGGTGTTTTCTTGCCAAGCCCGTTTTCCATAATGACGAAAAGTTCGGGGTTGTCGCCTTTGGTGATAACATCCATACCGATAACTTGATCACGGCTGTCAATTTTAATCCCCCGGACCCCCATGGTGGCTCTCCCGAGTGGTCGGACGGAGTCCTCTGTAAATTTGATTGCTTTGCCGCCTTTGGTAATGATCAGCACATAACTTTTGCCGTCGGTGAGATTACTCCATGCAAGTTCATCGCCGGGATCAAGTTTGATCGCGATCATGCCATTGCGTCTGATATTATCAAATTCTTTAATGTGGGTTTTCTTTACTGTTCCATTTCTTGTCGTAAGGAATACATATCCGCTAGTGACTGATTTGCCGTATACCACAAACGATTCCACTTTCTCACCAGCCTCAATATTGAGTAAATTCACAATCGCCGAGCCTTTGCTTGTTCTTGAACTTTCAGCAATTTCATACGCTCGAAGAGCGTACGCTTTTCCTTTGTTGGTGAAAAAAAGAATGTTGTCATGAGTCTGTGCTGAACGGATATGTGCAATGCCGTCTTCTTCTTTAACATTCATTCCGGTGATGCCTTTACCTCCTCGATGTTGTG
>Ga0206953_1063_pt1 | contig 21515 bp, 22 predicted proteins | sample Alteio_BWOrgHeat_36_FD_152977 | JGI IMG/M metagenome (GOLD analysis project Ga0206953, IMG submission 152977) | Enriched cells from forest soil in Barre Woods Harvard Forest LTER site, Petersham, Massachusetts, United States -... | ecosystem: Environmental > Terrestrial > Soil > Temperate forest >...
GCGGCGGCCCGGCCTGGGTTGCACTCGGCAGGCCAGGAGTTCTCAACCTTGCGGTCAAATCCAAAGTGGGCCTCATTCACCCAGTTCGAATTCGGCAGGTAGGTCCAGTTGGCCCTGGTCACGTTACCCGTCAAGTAGTAATCGGTAAACCAGTACGGTTGCACGACAGTGTCGGAATTCCCGATTTCAGTGTCCCTGTTCCAGAAATATTCGCCGCTAATCTGGTTCTTGTCGTTAAGGCGGTAGTCAATCTTCCCGATGATGTTTTTATTCGGGTCGCGGAGTGCGGTGAAACCATAGTTGAACACACCGTTATTCCCCACACCCGTTTGGAAGATGCCGTCCTTCACCAGACGCGCGCTCAACTGTTGCTGAGGAGTGAGCAATGCCGAGTTCACGACGTTGCCGCTGGCATCGATAGCTGCTGCGGCGACCTGCCCCTTGCCCACCATATCCAGATAGGCGGCGGGAATGCTGTTCGTCTTATCACCGGCAATTAGAGCTGTAGTCGCGACACTATGCGCCGTGGGGACTCCCTGGACAAATTGCATGCCCTCGAACGCCGCATAGAAGAAAAGCTTATCTTTCTTGATGGGACCGCCGACGGTTGCGCCGTACTGCTCGTATGAGAGTTCAGGCTTCGGGTTGGGTGGCGGATTAAACGGGTTGCGCGCATTCAACATGCTCGTTTGGCCGACGGCGAAGGCCGTGCCGTGAATGGAGTTGGTTCCCGACTTAATACTCACGTTGGACGCTACGCCCGGCTTCCAGCCGTATTCCGCCTTGTTTTGGAAGGAGACGCCGAATTCCTGGATGGAATCCGGCGGGATCACGCTGGCTCCATCTCCCGTGTTGCTGTTCGTATTGATGATGCTCCCGGCGGTTCTCACGCCGCCGCTGTAGATGCCTTCGAAAAGCCAATTGTTGCCGTCCGAACGCAGGCCGTTGCTGGAGTGGCCGTTGGACCCGCCGCCCGGGCGGGTCACGACGCCGGGTTGAAACTGCAGCAGCGACTGGTAACTGCGGCCCACAACCGGCAGCTCCGTAAAATCTCTGCCTTCCACAACGCCACCCAAAGTGGCATTCGTGGTGTTGATCATAGGCAGCGCTTCGGTCACGGTAACCGTCTGCGTCTGCGATCCCGCCTGCATGACGATGTCGACTCGCGCGTCCGAGCCGACTTGAACGATAACGTCCTTGCGCTCGGCCGTATTGAAGCCGGAAACTTCGACGCGGACCGAGTACGTGCCGGGAATCAAACTGGGAGCTGCGAAGGCTCCTGCTTCATCGGAGGTCAATGCTCGCGAGGTTCCCCGCTCTTGGTCGGTGACGGTTACCTTGGCACCCGCCATAGCGCCGCCGGTTGCGTCGGTGACGGTCCCTAGGATGCGGCCCAAGTTCAATTGAGAGAAAGCCGGCAAGCTGAACACAACCACGACTAGCCACGCGCTAATCACGCGCACAGCTATGGCAATGCGGATACTCATGAATTTTCCCTGGAAATTCATTTGCACACCCCGTCAAGGCTAAATGTCGAGTCGTCACAAAAGGGCGACTCTTCTTACGAATCGTGGTGTCAAAACAGAACACCGCGAGAAACACACCGGTATCCGACGTACCCTGCCGGGGCGAAGGCATTCGTCGACTTGCTCGAGGCAAGTCAACGACTAGCGATGGCGGTCAGCTGCAGTTCGGAAACGAAACCCCACAAACAGTCCGACAATTTGCAATGCCCATCCCCGGTAACCGTGATGGCGTATTAACACGTGTGCATCCAGAGTGTCAAGCAGGAACCGTTTTGGTGTGGCGCAAATCATCAGAATGTCCCGTTTGTGCAAAGCACGAAACGTCTGGCTCACAGAGCGCAGGACGAGCCGCCTTGACGGGATAGCGTATACGGCCGGAAAAAAGGGACCACCCCTCCACCCTGTCGCCTTAGTTTGAGTTCTGAAGCGAAGGGTGCATATCATCGCGGATCATGCCGAAAAAGCGTAATAGGAATCGCCCGGAGATACTCGCACGCGACGTCGAATTCTCCTCTTGTCGCATGTCAGTGGGATTGCGCGCAGTTCATCAGAGAGGTGTTGAACCCTACATCGAAAGCCAGCCGTGGCTCGAACTGAAGGGAACGGCGAGCGAACCGGTGCGCGACGTGAAAGACATCGTTATTAGCTTGTATCCAAAAGACGAGGTAGTCGGCACGTCCCGGCCTGCCGCCTGCGGCGCGATTGTTGGGACACGCCCCCAATTACATTTCGTTCTCACCTGGCCACACATAGATTTCGACCGAGTGTGGGCCATGGCGGTCGCTGGCCACCTGAGGCACGCCCATATCGCATTCACGAAACCGCATTACGGCTCCGGTCTGGTCGTCAATTCGTATTTCTCGAATGAAGCGGCGGAATAGGGTTGCACCCAGGGGGATCGACACGTTGCCGGGGTAATTTAAGTCTTCCCGGGAGCTGGGTCTTAGTCATCGGGATGGATCAATATCCCGGCTGCATTTGCCTCTAGCTGAAAGTCACCCAAAAATGGCCCGGAAAAACAGGTTTTTCAATAATCTCGTTCTTTTCTCCTCAGGTACAGGAATCTATCGGTTCCGCGAGGAGTCAGGCGATAAGCCAAACGGGTTCCGATACGGGTCCGTTCCAATAAACCCTGCCGGGATAACCGGAGTAAATAGCTGTAAACAGAACAGCGGCGTCTATAGCGGCGGATCAGCCTACCGACATTGTCAGGTGTGAGGGTGCGGTCTTCGTCATAGAAGATTCCCAATACCTCCAGCTTAGTCATTTGCCTCTAGCTCCAAAGCACCTTTTTTCCTGGTAATTCCAGCTGGGTTAGCCTCTAATTTCCGGACGTCACCCGATTCCTCCCGTAAACCAATTACGACTTTCGCTAACGTAGACGCCTTCATCTTTTTGCCTTTGAGAACTCCGCGAATCGTTTTCCGATCAAACCCGGTTTCTTTTGTTGTTTCCCGGATGCCGCGTGCGCTGATTTCCGCGCGCAAATTTTCATTTGCGGTAACCCGTCCTCCATCGTAGTGAATACATTCGTCGTCAATGTTTTCGATAAAATCGCCTTTTCCCTGTACGAAGCGCGAAATTTCTTTGCCAATACAATGTTGCAATCCCGCCTTGATAACCATCCGACGTAGCAGTCCGCGTGTATCGGGTTTGCATTTCTCTCCGTCCGGGCTCAAGGATTTAATTTCCGGGTGCTGGAGATAGCCGCAAACAACGTCGCCAAGCGTGATGATGTCGCTTGGTGAGAGTTCGTCCAAACGATACGGTTTCCCATCGTGTGTGTTGATGCACAGGGAATATGCCCAGTTCTTCCGGTTCTTACTGAACGGAGTGAGCAGAGTCAGCTTCAGCTTTTCACGTGTCCGAGGGTGCAAGACGAATCCGAACGGCGTGGCCTTACCCTTCATCTGCTCCAAGTAGTGAGGGGTCGAAATTCTCATTTTCATCATGGCCGGTAACGCGATCCATGGTGGCTGGCTTACCTCGTCCGTAGCGGTGTTGGCGTTTATGACGCGTCCAGCCGCGACCAGCCAATTGGAGTGGGGTTCGATAATCTGCTTGAATTCGAGCCCGAGCAGGAAGCGCCACAATTCCCACCACCATCTCGGAAGCCCCTTTTCCCGCCGCTCATCTGGAGCCAAAAAGATTAAGCCGTGCGCTTTGGGATCAACGATGGTGACGCAGTTGCGATGACTGCAATACGGTTGCTCACATTTGGTTGTATAAAGTGCATAGCGTTTAGCCGCTATGGAGAGGCCAAAAAGCTGTCGCTGGTCGCCCTTCTCGTCGAAGTTCTCGTCAGTTAGGCGTAAAAGGTGCGGCACAATTTCGTGATCGTATGGAGAAAGAGAGTCGAATCGATGTGCGATCTCGTCGACTTCCTTCCATGAAAGTGCTTTAAGGGGGGGGGAGTGCCGTCGGGCAGTTCTACCCATCCGCCATCCTTGCTCGCGACGATAGTTAGAGCGTCTGTATCGCAGCACAAATAAGTTCCGGTAGCATCCCGAACGCAACGTTCGATCATTGCCAGCAGAAGCCGTCCACCCGATGTGATGAGAGCGCCTAGAAGCGGAAAGTAAAAGCTACCCGGCTGTTCAATTGTTTCGGGCACGAGCTGCTCGAATATGTGCTCGCCTGAGTAAACGGATATCCTGGGGCGTTTGCTGGCATCGACTTTTAGCGGATTCAGTTCGAGATACGTACCGTAGGAGGTGCTATTCGCCAGGATTTTCAGGAAGTATTGGAGCCGGTCATTGGCTTTGTTCTGCTTGCGGTACTCGATGACACGCGTGAAAAAGTCCTCGTTTGTTGGATCAATCGAAATAGCACCGCGCAATTTAGTCGGCTGGAGACCGGCCTGTTTTCCGTGTGGCACGATACGGAAGGCTTCTTGAACTATCGGGATGTGTCCGCTCAATATGAGGCTGGCAACTAGATCAGGTCCGGCAACCGAGATCGGCTGCTTTGAGTACAGTTCGTTTAAGCCAATATTGCAGGTTCCGGATTTGCTGCCATAGACCGACCGGACGGGCAGAACATCGCCTTCAGGCAAAATGCGCGTGTAGAAGTTCAGCTTCTTCCAAAAAGCGGGCTCGAACAGGTCATCTAGGGTTACGGCGGCCAGCAGAGCACGAATGTCCTCGGTTGCGTCTTCGATTGTGATCCGTTCGGCTGTCAGCAAGTCCCAAATACCGAGGAGCGCATCTACCGTTGGATATTCGCTTGTTAGGTCAACCGGCACTACCGGCATGGGCCAGCGTCGGTTACGGCACTCTGCCCGTCCGCCAAAATACGCGGCCATTGCGATCCCATGGATCTTGGGCGGAATGTCCGCAAACTTTTGCATCGGCTCTTTAATTCCCATCGCCCGTAGGTATGCTTTTCCGATAGAGGCTGGGCTGTAGGCTTTGTCTGGCCGTAAAGCAATCGGATGGAGTTCGTACTCATGCTTCAGTGCGTTCAGTAAGCCAAGTGTGGCTTCGACATCCTGCCGCGCATAGGTGATTTCCTTCTCCGTTACGCACCCCGTCGGTTCGTGCTCCATTTTTTCGGGTCTGGAGCCGAATGCGTTGATTGCGCCCGCCAAAGAATAGCTGTCATCGGTAAGCGCAAACGCAAGGGTATGTAAGTCGATAAAACGGCCGCGCCGCCATCGTTGCTTGTCATTCTTCCGGCGTACGGCGGTTAACTCAAACTGTTCAGCCACACCATTCAAAGGTGCAATACGGATGCGCGGACGATGAACGTTGTTGAGCTTCCTCTCGCTTAGTTGACTAAGGACGAACGAGAACCCACCGTTACGCGCGGCGGTCCAATCGACTGCGATTCGTGAGATATCGAACGACAGGTTGTATCCTACAATCAGCGCACCGGCGCGAACGCATTCCCAAAAGACGCGCTCAACGAACGCAGAACGCGAGAGTACTTCCAATTCGTCACCCTGAATGAAACCGCCCTTGGGTTTATAGGCACGGATTGTCTCGATATCGCTCGACGGTAGGTCATCACGGTAGAAAAGGCCCTCTTGGATCGTCACGTACTCTCGTTCCTGAAGCTGGCAGAAGCGCCAGACCCCAAAATTGAGCCTCTGCTGAAGATCGAGAGTGGTCTCGGTGTCCCACACAAGTGCGTAATCGGGCCACACCTTGGGTGAACGTGGCCGCCTCGCAGAATCGTCTTTTTCATCGTTCCCTCCGTGAACAACGACATGCGCTCGCAAATAAAGATCGTGAATCATTTTTTCTCCTCCATTTTTTTGGCAAATCGCCAACAAGCTTTCGCCAGGATTTCGAAATGCACAGCAAATGCTCGAAAGATTGCTCGGGCAAATTTCGTCGGTTCTTTCTCGCTGCTCATCGCAACCTCCGCGTCTTGCAAGGCGTCGTGTGCTCCCGCGTGACAATTCAGACACGCCAGAACGGTGGCCTCGTCGCGCTCCTCACTGAAGAGATGGTGATTCTGGATTCGTCGAGGACGTACTCGGCGGGGATCGGTGTTACCGCAGTACAGACACACCGCCTGCTCCGTTCCGTGCTCCTCAATCGCCTCGGTCATTTGTCGAGCAGTGCGGGCGGGGTTGTGCGAGAGCGCCATTGCCTAGTGCTCCCGCCGTCCAGGGCGATTGTCGCGATAGAGCGCGTCTAATTTGATCAGAGCCGCTTCCGCTAACTCGCGCAGCCGGTCAGGATCCGTGAGCAATTCAACGCCGCCGACTTGCTTGGCAACGAATGGCTTGAGCCATTCGGTGTCGCCCGTCCTCAGAAATCGACTCACCGCAATCAGGTGTTCCGAGGCAAGTTGCGCCTTTTTTCGACGAACGAACCGTAACTGGCACGTAGCTGTCGTAGCCAAGAATGTAAATGTCACGCCGGAATGTATCTCCGTCCTTCGCGACAAAACGTCGAGTTCTCGGATCGCGAAGTAGCGCCGAACCGACATGAAGTCGGACCGTTCGAGCAGCCGTATGTTCATTGCGTGAGGCTTCTGAAAGTGATTCGCCACGGCTGCGCATGCGGGCGAGCACTGCTAAAGCGCGCCTTCGTGCACGGGTTTGCCTTTTCTTGTGTTTCCCACGCATGACGTTGGGCTCCTTTCACCCTAAGGAGCCACATGTGGGGTTTTGTGGGGATGTTCCTTGGCTTAACTAAATGAAACAGCGGGAAATAAGAATTCGTTTGCCGAGGGTTATGGCCCGTTTGTCCTAGCCAAAATGTGGGGTATTGGGAGGACTAAGCTTTAAGGTGAGTTGTTAGGATCGCGACGTGACTTGCGTTTTTCGTTCGAATAAGCCTGCTGAATTTTCGAATCCGCACTCTCGATATATTCGTATGCTGTCTTGCGATTCACTCCCATACGGTCGGCAACTTCGCTGAGCCGAAGTTGATATTCTTTCCTGAGGGAGTAGGCCATCCGCTGCCTTTCTGTCAACCTGTCCATATACATAGAAAGATCAATCTCTTTATGGGGAAGCCCTTCAAACCCTTTCAACCAATGCTTCTGCTTCTTGCGTTCTCGGGCTTGTTCTCCAGTTGAACGCTGCGCTGGAATTGCACCTGCGGCCGCTATTTCTTCGTTTTGGGCTTTTTCAACTGATGATCCCAATTCCCACAAGAGCAGTCGGCGGGCGAGCTTGAGGACCAAACGACTGTAAGCGGCCCCTAGCTTATCGTTGGAGTCAATGGCAGGCACATGCGTTGATTTCAACGTCCCAATAAACCCGAGTGTTGGGGATATCTGGAACAGCCAAGCAGGAGCGCGCCAAGAGTTTACTGAAGGAATGGGCGGAGCACTGAGCGGGATCGGTATGGAGAGTGTTTCTCCCGGGACGAAGGGTATCGAGCCGCTTACTTTTCGAACGTATTGATTTTCGCCATCGCAAGCCAAGATGTACCAGTCGTGAAGTTGTTCCAGAGTGATTCTGATGGCGGGTTGGATCGCCTGCAACGCCCACTGATCGGGGTAGTCGCCCACTTCGCGGGGGTGGGCAAGAGCTAATTTAAAATAACGGCGATAGCTATTTGTCAGTCCTGATACCAAGTTCCTTCGCCATGGCACAAGATTGCGAAAAAAGATCCCCCACTTCTGGTTAACAGGAGCAAGTTCGATCTCGTGATGAGCCATTAAAGCTACGTGCTGGCCACTTTCGAAACACTCACCTAACTCCTGTGCCGTCAGGTTATTGATTGCTTCGACAGCCACCCTGAGCGGGTGCTGTGAAGTGTCGTTATTGCGTTTCATAGGAACGGTGAATTCTATCGAATTCTCAAAATGAGAATCTGCAAAATGATATAAAATGAGAAAGCAAGCGGGCTTATCGTCTGCTGGAAACAGGCGACAAGCCCTGACCACCATAGGAGGTCTAGCTCCGATGGCAGCTTCAGCAAACGTATCTCAACTCCGGCCGCCCTGCAATTTCATTACCCCGCGACACGGGATTCTGACCCTCTACGGACATGGAATCCGGGTTTATGTAGAGCGCGGTCATTTGATCGTGAAGGATGGAATCGGCAGTGACCGCCACGAGGGGCGCTTCGCTCGTATAGGGCATGGCTTGCGTCGCCTGGTTGTAATTGGGTCAGACGGATTCGTCTCCCTGTCCGCGCTCAATTGGTTAGCAAATCAGGACGCAGCGTTCGTCATGCTTGAACGCGATGGCAAGGTTCTCTTAGCAACAGGGCCAACGGGTCCTTGGGATGCGCGGCTTCGCCGCTCACAAGCTCTCGCACGAGACACGCGCGTCGGTTTAGATATCGCTCGTGAATTGATCACACACAAATTAGTAGGACAGGAGCAGATCGCGCGAGGCAGGCTGCAAAATCAGAGTATTGGCGAAACGATCGCACAAGCGCGTGCCAACCTGGATGCCGCTGAAAACATCGAGACAATCCGTTCCCTGGAAGCGCAAGGGGCAGCTGCGTACTGGTCTGCGTGGCGAGCCTTGAGAATCACATTTCCCAAGAGTGACCTCCCGCGCGTGCCCGACCACTGGCTTTCACTCGGAACGCGCAAATCCCCGCTAACAGGCTCGCCGCGCCTTGCAGCTAATCCAGCGAACGCGATTCTCAATTATCTGTATGCGCTCCTTGAATCAGAGGCTCGCTTGGCAGCTGTTGCGCTTGCGCTTGATCCCGGTATCGGTTTTCTACACGTGGACACCGACGCGCGTGACAGCCTCGCTTCCGATCTGATGGAAGCGGTTCGCCCGCACATTGACGCTTATCTTCTAGATTGGATTCGTCGCCAGCCATTCCGCCGTGAATGGTTCTTCGAAAAGAACGATGGCAACTGCCGTCTGATGGCACAGTTCTGCTTGCGTCTGTCTGAGACCGCGCAAACTTGGGGCGCTTTGGTTGCTCCGGTTGCCGAGTGGGTCTCGCGCACCTTATGGTCAACAATTCGGAATGCACGTCGACAGGTTCATCCAGCTACACACCTAACCCAGACTCACAGGCGAGACGTCAAAGGTGCGGGACTCTCCCTGCCTCTTCCGCCAGCGCCACAGCCTCCCCGCGTCTGTCCAGGCTGCGGTGCTCCGGTCAAGAAAGGGAAAACTCACTGCGCTCCTTGTGCTATCGCCATTCAACGGGAGGGATTCCTGAAGATCGCGGAGCAGGGGCGAATGGTCTCACACTCAGCCGAGTCTGAGCTTAAACGCGGGGACACACAGCGAAAGCGACATGAGGCTCAGCGTGATTGGCACATTTGGAATCACCCGACATGGCTAACGGAACAGTTTTATTCCGAACAGATTCAGCCGCGACTTGGCCTAATCGAAGTCAAAGCTATAGCGGCGACTCTGGGCATATCGATCCCATACGCTAGCTACATTCGTGCCGGGCGACGTCGACCGCATCCACGGCATTGGCTGAGCCTTGCGAGCCTCGTTCGGGTTAGCTAGCCGTCTCTGCTCCTACACCAGAGGCCAGTTTGCCGAAAGCACTTCAGCCTGTTCGAGTACCGTCATGGTTGCTTTCTCTTGCATGTCAGGCGGATACCCGTATTTTCTCAGGATGCGCTTAACCAGAACTCTCAGGTGCGCACGCACGTTTTCGCGCAAGGTCCAATCGATTGTCGTGTTCTTGCGGGCAGTCTCAACAAGCTCCCGAGCGATCGTCCGCAGGGTTTCATCACCGAGAAGCTTGACCGCGCTATCGTTCGTCTCCAATGCATCGTAAAAAGCCACTTCGTCGTCGCTGAGATGGAGCTTCTCGCCACGCGCAGCCGACTCGCGAATCTGCTTCGCCAGCCCGATAAGCTCCTCGATTACTTGGGCAGTGCAATTTCATCGATTCCTTTTACCATCCATCCGTGCGGAATCTCCCCAATTTCAGAATCGTCGAACGAAAAGGGGAATAGCTCCGAAAGCCACTTAGGGCCCTCGGCTTTGGCGCGAACAGGGTCGAAGTCCACAAACCACGATTTGAACAGTGCCCGAGCGATGGCCTCCAGCGTCTCGTTCTTCTGCCGGTTCAACTCGATCTTTCTGTCTAAAGTGCCAATGATGTGCGAGATCGCGTCTCTTTCCTGCTGAGGAGGAAGCACGATTGGGAGCTGCGCGACATCGCGGAGGTTGAGAGTTGCCTGAACGGTTGTATTGAGGCGTGAATTAATGATATCGCGCACTCCAGGAGCTTGCAGTGCAAGTTGTACCCAGTAGGCACCGATATCTTTGCGCACTGGAATGACAGCGACAGCTCGTGCGGTATTCCAGCCACTAAGCGATTGCGGGACGACAGCGGCCTGCCCTACGGTGCCCACCAGAGTGAGCACTAGCTCGCCGCCCTTCAAGCGTGTGCGCGAATAGGCGCTTTCGATGTCCCGCGATACCCTAAGTGGATGAGCCGTCTGGATACGTCCGTCGCGCACATCACTTACTCGCACGATCGGTACGCCATCGACGACTGGCGAGCCGGGCTGGACGATACCATACGATATGCCTCGGCCTGTTTCGATGACGCGTTCCAGCGGCAGTGTTTGCCACTCAGCTACCAAACCCAAGCTCCTTCAGGTTGGCGGCGATGGCCTCATCAAGCTTCGCGGCTTTTGCCGTCAGTTGTCGTAGAGTTGCTACAAGCCGCTCCATCTTGTCTTCAAACGTTTCACCGTCACTCTCTGCTTCTTCGGCACCCACGTAACGCCCTGGCGTAAGCACGTGGCTGTGGTTGCGGATCTCATCGAGTTTTGAGGCTTTGCAGAAGCCAGGCACATCGGAATACTTCGGGGCATCCTTATCACCGCGCCACCCGTGATAGGTTCCAGAAATCTTCTTCACATCGTCATCGCTAAGTTCTCGATGCACCCGGTCAACAAGCGTTCCCAGCTTGCGGGCATCAATGAAGAGCGTTTCTCCACGGCGGTCACGGAACCGTCCGTTTCTTTTGCTACGGGCAAGGAACCAAAGACAGACGGGGATCTGTGTTGAGTAGAAGAGTTGGCCGGGTAAGGCAACCATGCAGTCCACGAGGTCGGCCTCGATGATGTTCTTTCTGATTTCGCCCTCATTCGATTGATTCGAGGACATAGAACCATTCGCAAGAACGAATCCGGCCAATCCAGTAGGCGCAAGGTGATAGATGAAGTGCTGCACCCACGCAAACTTGGCGTTAGCAGCTGGGGGTACGCCGTAGACCCACCGCTTGTCTTCTTTCAACAGTTCGCCGCGCCAGTCGCTATCGTTGAAGGGCGGGTTGGCCATCACCCAATCGGCCTTCAAGTCGGGGTTACGGTCCTTGTGAAACGTGTCGCCGTGAGCAATTTGGGCGTCGATGCCGCGGATCGCGAGGTTCATCTTCGCCAGACGCCAGGTGGTGTAATTCGATTCCTGTCCGTAGATCGAAATATCTCCAAGCTTGCCGCTGTGGGCCTCGATGAACTTTTCACTGCTCACGAACATTCCGCCCGAACCGCAGCAGGGGTCGTAGACGCGGCCCTTGTACGGTGCGAGCATCTCGACAAGAATGCGCACGACGTGCGAGGGTGTGTAGAACTGCCCGCCCTTTTTCCCTTCGGCGCTGGCAAACTGCGCAAGAAAGTACTCGTAAACCCGACCCAAAATGTCTTTGGCGCGATCCGCCGGGCTGCCGAGGCCAATATCGCTGACTAGGTTGATGAGTTGTCCGAGCCGCTGCTTGTCCAGACCCGGTCTTGCATAGTCCTTTGGCAGGACGCCTTTGAGGGATGGATTATCCCGTTCGATCTCGACCATCGCGTCATCGACAATCTTCCCGATGGTCGGTTGGGGAGCGTTGTCCTTCAGGTGTGACCAGCGAGCACCCTTCGGCACCCAGAAAATACTTGCTGCGCGGTATTCATCCGGGTCCTCCGGGTCAGCGCCCTGTGCCTTTTGCGTTTCAAGCTCCAAATGCTTGGCCTCGAAAGCATCCGATATGTATTTGAGGAAGATGAGGCCGAGGACGACGTGCTTGTACTCCGCCGCGTCCATGTTGTTTCGGAGCGAATCAGCCATCGCCCACAGCTTCGATTCGAAGCCCGATTCAGTGCCATTCGCCACGGAGCACACCTTTCCTTTTTAATTACGGGGTTCCGAAGCACCCTTTGTACGTCCAACTGTGCGAGGATTCAAGGACTTGGACAGCAACCGATTGCGCACCGGGCATGAGCAAAATACACGCAGAGACTGCGAAGCGGCTACCGCGCCTCCAGGTATTCATTCTTGGGCAGGCGTATCGTCCCGGCCGGAGATTCCTGAAATTCCGCAGCACTATGACGGCCTTAATCGGACGTTTTACGGGCCCTACGCCGATCGGTCCGGACATGCCTCGACCGGTGTGGAATCCGCCACCGTCTGCTACGAGACTTTTCGTTGCGTCTTCGAAGAGGACGGGATGGTGCTCTGCTTCACCTTTATCGTTAACTGCAATGTTGACTTGTGGGAACGAGCCAGCGTTACGACGAGATGGGCGTTCTCGAACACTTGCGGTTCCCGCAATAAGTCTAACTGCAGTACCTCCGAAGTAGTCTGAGTACGAATCGCCTCAAATGCGCCTTGCCCAAATTGGGTGTCACGGTAGCGAACCGTGATGCCCCACCGCGCGCAGGCCCGGGCGAGGATTTCACCCTGCGGAGTCGACTTTTCGCGCAAATATTGACTAAGGGCCTGCTTCGTGATGGCCAATTCCCGGGCGGCCTCGGTTTGATTTAAGCGCCGTTTCTCCATAGCACCGCGAAATTGCTTCGCAACGTCCTGACGGAAAAGCCTATCAGCTTCAGAGATGCGGCGGCGTCCCACATTCGCCTCCCGTAAGAACAATGATTATTGACTTTGACACATGGGTTGTGTCAATAATTATTGTAGACAATACTTATTGTCTTACAGGAAAAAGAGATGCCGCGCGAAATCACGAAAATCGGTCTAGCGGTGATCGAAGGAGACCGCCTGTTGCTCGTCAGAAAAAAGGGTTCAGATTTTTTGATTTTGCCCGGCGGTAAACCGGAAAGAAGCGAGAGCGACGCTCAGACATTGTCGAGGGAACTAGAGGAGGAGTTGGGGTGTCAACTCGTTTCTGATCAACTGAAGTTTCTTGGTACATTTTCGGATGAAGCGGCAGGCATGCCTGGCGTCAGAGTGACGATCAAACTCTATAAGGGCGGGTTGATCGGAACTCCTATTCCGCACGCAGAGATCGAGTCGATTGTGTGGTGGACGCGGGCCGCACACCCAGAGTCCTCGCTTGCTCCGAGTCTCAGAAATTCAATTTTGCCATTTCTGCATAACCTCGCTGAGCGCGATCAAGAACAGAGGTCAAGAAAGGCCGCGAGATCCCGATAAAACCCCGCTAGCGATTTTTCGTTACGGATCGTGTGTTCTGCGGCGGCGAATACTGCCCCGGTGCCAAGCTTCTTAAGTTCGGTCTCGTCGCGTTTCCGAAGTTCGTCGCAGCTGTACGTCCTTTCTTCTCTTTTCGCGAGCCGTGTACTCCGTACCGCAAAGGAAGCCTTTATTGCTAACAGGTGGGCAGAACGTGGGGGAAAACAAGCCTTGAGAACGCTAAACTCCTCCTGCGTATAAATCGCGTCAACAAATACTGGAATCTTATTTGCCAGGTACTGAGCGACCGTACCGACATAAGGCAACGCCAACGCTGCCCGTCCCTTTTCATGTCGCAGGTCGATTCGGACACCGCGCTCGTTATCGCGCGTCTCTGACAGTCCACGTGCTCGAACTTGGCCAAGAACAGACTGGCCAAGGTAAAGAACCCGACCGCCGGTCAGGCGCTTAAAGTACTCTACCGCCGTCGTTTTGCCCGCACCTGCGAGCCCGGCGACGCCTACGATCCCTACCACACTACCACCATGCAGCTAACATTTCGTGATGCTCAGGATGCAGTAATCAGGATGCAGGCAAGCCTCTGAAAGCGCACAGGGCAAGTTAGCAGATGTTATGTACGTAATACGAACACACAGCTCACGCCCGGTATACTGCTGCTTTTCCGGGTCGAACTCCTGAAGTCGGAGCGTGTCTCCTACCTGGTAATCTCTCTCGGCTACGCGGCGAACATCATGCGTCTTCACTCCGGCACGCGTTGCTTCAAAGAAACTTGGCCAGGACTTGACCTTGTGTTCCATCCTGGGCCGCGCACTCTCAACACGCGGCGAGGAGGTAGGATTACTTGCACTGAGAGCTTCCATATTCGTTCTCCTTGCTATTCGGCAGCAACTGTAGAGCGACACTATCGCCTACGCGAGCTACGCCTGCCATTCCAAATTCAGGTATTCGATATCCACCCGTGGAGGTAGCAAAGGTGACGGTTTTAGAATCAACAAATCATCCAGCGTTCGTGCTGCGCTACTGTCCTCGGGCAAACATGTCGCCTGCGACTTAACGCTGATGAGCTCAGTTACCTTGCCTTGATCAATACTTTGCAGATATCGCCCAAACTCCTCACATGCCTCCACGATCTGTTTCACAGTCCCTTCGTCGAATGCGCCTTCCTCCGTCGAATCGGCAAATAGCACTGCGACTACGCTGCTGGTTGTGACCGGGGAACCGTCGCTCACGCGAACAAGCGGGCAGGCGAACACCGCAGATACATCCTCGGGCATTTTTTCAGGGTCCCAACTGTCGCCGCCGAGATGCTTCATGTCCTCAACGAGTAGGCGTCTAGATTCCTCATTGCCCCTGCCTAAGGCTTGTGTCGACAGCACTCGTCCAGTTCTTGCAGCCAGGCCGATTGAAGCGTCCTTAACTTTGAAAAGTCGGCCGATAACGCTTGGATCATTGCCAGCCCGGGGCCCACGATAATGTGCAATCTGCTGGAGATGATATTCAGTGCCATGCATCGCGATCACGCGATGCAGTGTTGTACGGTAGCGACCGCCGCATCTCGAAAACACCGGAGCTAGTGCGCTCACGAACGCACTGCTTACGGCTACGGTAGCGTCGGGGACGTAGTCGCGCTTAGGGCTTCCAGGACCGGTTCCAGATTTTCGAATAAAAGGCCAGCCAGTCTGCCAAAATCCCGCGTTCTGGGATACGAAGTTGCTGCGAGCGCGTTTCTCTTTGAGGGTCGTCACGAGATCCGAGATATTCTCCGAGAAAATACTCTGTAGATGATCTGACGTCTTCGTTCCGTGCCTGACGATTACTTCATCAAAACCACCCTCATCAGCCTCGTCAAGGTCGCCAAATCGAGGAGAAAATCCGCCGGCAGCGAACAACAGCGAGACGAGAAACCGGTTAGCGAACGATGATTTCCCTTGAAAGGCGTCAGATACGCGCTGGCCGCGCTTAATCTGTAAGCTGGCCACTGTATCAGCGCGCAATCGCCCCCTTATGTAATCGATTAGCGGGAACTCGCTGCCCAGACTCCGGGCAAGATCGAAGAGGTCTGCACCTTGCACGGATGAGTCACGGTAGCAAGTATCACGAACCCTTTGAACTTTCTCGTAGCACTTTGAGCCCTCTGGCGCAAGCTGATGCCCGATCCGGTCTTCACGAAAATCCGTAATTCTCAACCGTAACAGGTCGATGAGACCTCCATCGCCGGTACCAGAGATCAGGTACCGCCGTTGCCGACCTAATAGGTCCGGTTGTCCGTGGGTTTCATTTCGCCAGTACGAAACAACGTCGTGTTTGGAGCTCCGGCGTTCGTCACCGAACCCAATCGCTAGAATGATGATGTCGAAATTTCGTTTATCGCCACTTATTTTTGGCGATGTGCGACCGTCGGCAAACTGTTCTCCGACCCATTCAACTTCTTTTGTCTCGTGGCGAATTCTTATGTATTGAAGATTCCGCCACTCCTCGACCTTCGGTTCGTCCGGTGTCCTGTTTTCCCATTCGGCTATGATCGTCGTCGCCACATCTGACGCGCGGCCCGCGCGCCAATTCATAATCGGCAGACCCGCACTCGGATTCGTGGAACCCGGCTTCGGCCAATCGTATATGTGCGGATGGACCCAACGGGTAGCGCATCCACGTTGCAGAGGGCACAACACCGACCGTTTTTCGAAGAGAGTAATCGTCCGATCGGTGGAACGAGGGGCGAGTGAGAAGATTTTTCGGAGCGCCATCGCAGCTGTTAGACCGGCAATGCCCCCGCCTATCACTGCGATAGTGGATGCCGAACTGAGTCGGTCGGTACTATTGAGCGCCCAAATCAAATTCAGAGCCCGGATCTGCTGATTGTAAATGGTTACGCCGCTATCGAGTGATCCGATCAAGAAGATACCGTCGTTCAGCGCAGTCGCGCCGAGATACTCAACCGGCGTTGGGATGCTTGCGGTGTGTGATTCGGGAGCGTTCAAGCGTGCTGTCCGATAAAGCCATCGTACCACCAGACATGCTTGCCTCGCGCCCGGCGGGCCCGTTCGGGCTCCTCAGTCAGTGCCCATTTCAAACGGGGGGTGGTCCCTTTTTCGCGGGCGTATACGCTATCCCCGAGCCGCCTTGACCGCTCTCGGGTGCTCGCATACACTTAGCGTTTTACTGTTTCGCTGCGGCGAAATCTGCAAGCGCAGTGCCTTCGTTGGCGCATGGCTATGCGACTAGCGGCCTGCTGTGAGGAGTCTCGTTGCCTAAACGTACCTTTCAACCCAAAGTGCGCCGGCGCCATAAAACGCATGGTTTCCGCGCCCGGATGAAGACCAAAGGGGGCCGCAAAGTTTTGGCGGCGCGCCGTAAGAAGGGTCGTCATCGCCTCACGCCCATTTAAAGCCTCCAAGGGTGCGCCGCAGGGTTTCCCCCGCGCAGCGCGTCTGGTGCGCCGCTCCGAATTCGAGGCAGTCTATCGCAGCGGCGGCCGGAGATCCTCGGGGCAGTTCGTCGTTTTTTATCGCGCTAATGGCGGGCCGCGGAGCCGCTTCGGTACCAGCGTGAAGAAGGCGCTGGGAGGCGCGGTGGTACGCAATCGAATCCGCCGCCGCATCCGCGAAATCCTTCGGCGGAATAATTCGGAGATCTCTCCTGGATGGGACATCGTCATTCATCCACGTCATGCGATGACGCGGGCCACATTCGTCTCGATCGAAGCGGAGTTGCTGGGCCTGCTGCGCGGCCTTCGCCGCTAGAGCCGGTTTTACCTGCGACTGCTCCGATCAGGCGGTTCGGAGCCTCGCTGTTGCTTTCGGCGATCCGTTTTTATCAGGCGGTTTTCGCTCCCGTCATGCCATTGGGCTGTAAGTTCTATCCTTCGTGCTCGCGTTATGCGGCGGAGGCCATTGCTCGTCATGGCGCTTTGCAAGGCGCGCGACTCGCGGCCGCGCGTTTATGGCGCTGCCGTCCCTTCACGCGAGGTGGTTTTGACCCGGTTCCCGATCCGGAGGAGCACTGGAGCGGCGAGGTGAGTTTGTGAGAGAGATTTCGGATCAGGCGCGCGTTGCACTCGCGTTCGCCCTGGCGCTCCTTGTCATGGTCGGCTGGTATTTTCTGAACCCACCAAAACCGCAGCCGCCGTCCGGATCGACGATCACGCAGCCGCTTCCGACCGCTGCCACAGGCGCGGCCACGGCAAGCCCCGCGAATGCCCCGCCAACGACGGTGGGCGCGAGCTCAAGCGGCGCCACGTCTACGCCTCCCGCCGCAGCTACGGGCGAGAAGAATATCGTTGTCGAGAGTGATCTTTATCGCGTCGAGCTTTCCAATCGCGGCGCCGTAGTCCGCAGTTGGCAGCTGAAAAAATATACCGACGAAGGAAATCCGCCACACATCCTGGATTTGGTGAATGCAGACTTGGCGCGGCAGACCGGCAGCTGGCCGCTCTCCTTGCAGTTCGCTGACTCACAGCTCGAGTCCGCAGCCAATCAGGGCCTTTACGTCGTTAAAGCTTCGTCGGAAGGCAGCGCGGCGAATCCAGACAGCACGCTTGCGGCCCCCGCGCAGGTCGAATTCCACTGGAGCGATGGCCAGCTCGAAGTGACCAAAACGCTTAAATTCGCCCGCACTTACGTCCTTACTTTGGAGACTTCGGTTCGACAAAGCGGGCGGCCTGCCAATTACGAAGTCGCCTGGCGAGGCGGCTTCGGCGACGTGACCGCGTTTCGCGCGACGGTGCAGACGCTCGCGTTTTACGCCCGCGACAGCAGCGTCACGACGCTCACAACCAAAAACGTCGGCGCGCCAGCCCAGCGCAACCTTCCCGCGCAGGTCCCCGGAAGCTTCGACGCAGTGGGCATCGAGGATCTTTACTTCGCTGCGGCCTTTCTTCCACCCGAGCCGCCCCCCAGGTCAGCCCGTGCCCGACGTGCTGGCGCTTTCCGCGCGCCAGGCTACGCACACCCTTCAGCAAGATGGTAAGACACAGCAGGACATTTTGCCGGAAATGGCTGTCGGTTCGACCACTCCGGATTCATCACTCGCGCTGCGTCTCTATGTCGGGCCGAAGGATATCGACCTTCTCAAAACCATACGTCCGCCGCTCAACGGGCTGGTCCAGTTCGGCTGGACCGGCTTCATTGCCGAACCGCTCTTTTATATTCTTCGCTGGATTTACCACCTCATTCCCAACTATGGCTGGGGCATCATCGTGATGACCATCGCCATCAACATGCTGCTCTATCCCCTGAAGCTGAAGAGCTGGCGATCCATGCAGAGGATGCAGAAGGTCGCGCCGGAAGTCCGCTCAATTCAGGACCGTTACAAGAAATACTCCATGCGCGATCCGCGCAAGCAGGAGATGAATAAGGAAGTCATGGCGGTTTACAGCCGCGAGGGCATCAATCCAATGGGTAGTTGTCTGCCGCAGTTGGCGCAGATGCCCATCTGGTTCGGCCTGTATCGCATGCTGAACGTCACTATTGAATTGCGCCACGCGTCCTGGTTGTGGATTCATGATCTGTCCGGACGCGACCCTTACTACATCTTGACTATCAGCATGGCCTTGCTGATGTATGCAGCGCAAAAGATGACGCCCATGACCGTGACGGATCCGGGGCAGCAGCGCATGATGACGCTGATGCCCATTATGTTCGCGGGCATGTTCTTCATCATTCCGGTTTCCAGCGGACTAATTCTGTATATCGTTACGCAAAATGCCATGGCTGTGCTCCAGCAATGGCATTTGAATCGGAATTCGCCCCTGAAGCCCCCGGCCAAAAGCAAAAAACAGATGGACCGCGCGGCGCTGACGAAATAGGTGCGCCGGCAGATACTTCGGAGAACCAGCCATGCCCGCCAGTCTTGTTCGTGACGGCAAACTCGATCGTGAAGCTGCCTCCGCCGAACTTCGGCGATGCCTGGAGGCCATCCTGCGGCCTGCGCGTTTTCAGCTGAGTTTTACCGTGGATATCGCGCCCCAAACGGAGTCCGACAATCTGGAGGCCGCCGAGATCGTCGTCAACTTTGATGGGCCCGATAAGCCGTTGTTGCTCGAGCGCAATGGAGATTTGCTAAAAGCTCTCGAGCATATTGCCGTCCGCTGGCTGCGGCTCGATCCGCAACTCTACAATCGCGTGTGTTTCGACTGCGACGATTTTCGAGCAGCGCGCATAGCCGAATTGCGAATCTCCGCGCAGGTCGCGGCCGAACGCGTTCGGGAGACGCGCGAACCCTTCCGTTTTAATCCAATGGCCGCGCGCGAACGCCGCATTATTCACCTAGTGTTAAAGGATCAACCCGGAATCCGGACGACAAGCGAAGGAAACGGGGAGATGCGACAGGTAGTGGTTTTTCCCGCCGGCTAGGCGTCACTTTTCGCGCAAGCGCCCTTGCGACAGGATTCGGCCGTCAGGCGCAAAGACAACCTCAAAGGTGAAATTTGTCGGAGGATCGGCCTCTCCCGGCAGCGGCTCGCGGCGGGGTGGTCCATAGAAGCGCATGTCGCTGATGTCCACAACGGGCTTACCATCACGCTCCAAAAACTTGAAAAGGGGAAAGCGCGCGAACCATAAAAATGTCTGTACCTCGCTCAGGTTTTTCGCGGCCACGACATATTGATTCGACGCCGCCTGCGGAAAAAACTGAAGTCGGAAAGGTTCGTCTCCCAATTGAGCGAACTGGACTCGATAGATTCCATCGGAGGTCTCGATCAAGCCGGCCCAGCGCGCTGGGGAAGGCGGCAAAGGTATCGCCGCTATATTCTGAATATTATTCAGACGGGCCTCGGCGGCAAATTCAGAAACGTGTTGAAAAGCGGAATGATGCATAGCGGCCGCGAAACCCAGATAGGCACCCGCCAGCGCAACGCCGATGCGACACCACTTCACGCGTCCCGCGTGCGACCCGCTTGAATGCCTGAGCGGCAGCAGAAAGAAGCAGGCCAAAGCCCCGGCCACAAAAAACGACGCGCCCGTCGGAAAGGGAACATCCAGAGGCCGCACCAAGGGTCCGATCGCAAATGCCGCCGCCGAAAACACGGCCCAGAGCGGAATCGAGCGGCGCCAGGGATCCTTCAGGGGGCGGAAGGCCCAGGCGGCAAGTTGCGGCATCAATGCCAGCGAAGTGAACGTGAGATCCACGATGAAAACCAGATCCCAAGCCGGCCGCGAGTAATTCAGCGGACTCCAGACCATCGTTCCAAACGACGTCACGAGATCCAGAAAAATGTGGCTACCGATGGCTATCAAATAAATCGCCACCAGGTCGCTGAATACGGGCGCGGGCCATCGTGCCCAGCGCGCGAGCCACCACGTTAATGCCGCCAGCACGAGCGCCCATGCCGGCAAGAGAACCGCCGAGTGCGTAATGCTCCGGTGCCAGGTCAATAGCGCGAGGCTGTTGTGCGCGAGCGGACCGGCCAGGACGTCGACATCCGGAAAGATCGCGCCGATCGTGCAGGAAAGAATAGCCACACGGCCGGCGGTTCGAGGGGGCTCGCGCCAGGAAACCGGCGCCCGCGAAGGCTCGCCGGCGAAAAAGCCCTTGCCAATCAGCGCACCAACGATGCCATGTGTGATGGTATCCATCAGAGGGACAGAACTCTTGCTGCGAGCGGAGACGGACTCCTGAACGATCTAGATGACATAGATCAGCGGGGAACGCTTTTCGAGCACTCTGCCAATCCGGCGTGCCGAAACCTCACGAGCGGCTAGTGCTCGCAGCGCCACTTCGGCCTGATACGGATCCAGGGCTACGAGGAGGCCTCCGGAGGTCTGCGGATCAAAGAGCAAATTCCGCATCTCCTCGGGAACGGACGCTTGGAACGTAACGCATTCTCCGATGAATTGACGATTGTTGTTGAGCCCTCCCGAGTAGAAGCCCTGGCGCGAAGCCGCGATGGCGCCCGGCAGGTATTCAATTGAGGTGTGATCGATCTCCAGAGAAACACCGCTCCCCACGGCCATCTCTCTCGCGTGGCCCAGCAGCGCGAAACCTGTGACATCTGTGACCGCGTGAATTGCTTCCGGCGTGCGTTCCTCGAGTTCAGACAGCGCCTCAGCGGTGTCCCGATTCAGGCGCGACATCGTAGCCATCGCGCTCGTCACTGTGGCTTCGGCGATCCGGCCTTGCTTTAACCCCGTCGAGATCACGCCGGTACCAAGCGGCTTGGTGAGCAGCAGCGCGTCGCGGGGTTGCGCGCCCACATTTCGCCA